>Ga0123355_10021843_pt1 | contig 10253 bp, 9 predicted proteins | sample TergutEmb28metaG_3_FD_89872 | JGI IMG/M metagenome (GOLD analysis project Ga0123355, IMG submission 89872) | Embiratermes neotenicus P1 segment gut microbial communities from Petit-Saut dam, French Guiana - Emb289 P1 | ecosystem: Host-associated > Arthropoda: Insects > Digestive system > Gut ... | reverse complement strand
TTATCTTATGGAAAAAGAAATCAGCTTTCTGGGCAATGCCGTCAACAATCCTGTGCGGCCTTTTGTTGCCATTTTGGGCGGGGCCAAGGTATCTGACAAGATTGCAGTCATAGACAATCTTTTGACAAAAGTCAACACTCTCATCATTGGCGGCGGCATGGCTTACACATTTTTGGCTGCTAAGGGGTATGAGGTGGGCAAATCCATTTTGGAGGCCGACCGCATAGAATATGCCAAAGAGATGATGGAAAAAGCCCGCACAAGGGGTGTTAATCTGCTTTTGCCTGTGGATAATGTGGTTGTGCAGGAATTTAGGAACGATGCCGAATTTAAGACAGTAGATGCCTCTACCATACCGGCGGACTGGGAAGGTGTTGATATTGGCGAGAAAACCCGCGAAATCTTCGCAAAGGCCCTTGCGGATGCCAAGACCGTGATATGGAACGGCCCCATGGGAGTGTTTGAATTTGAGAATTTTGCCAAAGGAACCATCGCCGTGGCCGAAGCCGTGGCACGGGTAGACGGCACCACCATCATCGGCGGCGGGGACAGTGCTGCAGCCGTAAACCTTTTGGGCTTTGGGGACAAAATGTCGCATATTTCCACGGGCGGCGGTGCTTCGCTGGAGTTTTTGGAGGGCAAAGAGCTGCCGGGGGTTGTTGCGGTGGAGGATAGGTAGGGGGGAGGTTTGATATGTTCTTCAAAATTAATGATAATATAACCGTCAATTTAAACAAAATTAGGCAAATCGACGTTGCCGGAGAAAAAGTTCTGAGGATTACGTTTGACAATGGAGATATGGAAGTTTATTGCACCGACGGAGTTGCGAGCTGCGCGCTGGATAGGCTTGGGCGCACCGTATAGCAGCTAATTCCTTGTTCAACTCCCGTGTATGGGGTTTTTATGGATCACGAACCCGGCAAGTATGTCCACGATCGTGTACACTATCTAGCCTTATGTGCTAATGGTGAAATCACCAGTGCCTTTTGCAGTGAAATATACGAGTATTTCTCTGAGCAAGGAGACTGTTTTGAAGGTTACTTCACTGAAGATTGGCTACATCAGTTTCCAAAGAAAAAGGATGAATAACGACTAACACCAGAGTTACATCGGATTGATAAAGGAGGTTGCTTTATGGCATATGAAACCAAAGTAATACTTGCACTTTTAGCACAGCAAATAGCACAGACAGAAAGTGCGAGGGAAGCATATGCGCTTATAGTTAGGGCAGCGAACGTGGAAGGATTAAAGCTGCCTGACTATGACGATATGAGAAAAGAACTCGAAGAGGAAAAGACAAAGGGGAAGACTGATGCGTAAAAAAATCGTTGCAGGCAACTGGAAAATGAACAAGACCATGGCGGAAACTCTGGAATTTGCCGGGGACATGTCAAAAAAGGTTGACTTTGCTGACGTGGATGTGGTTTTTTGTGTCCCATACACTGCGATATCCGCTGCTTCGACAGCCGTAGAGGGCACATCTGTGGCCATAGGCGCACAAAATATGCACTTTGAAGAGGCAGGCGCATACACCGGGGAAATTTCAGCGGTCATGCTGAAAGATTTTGCCGTGAAATACGTCATCATCGGCCACAGTGAGCGCCGCGCCTATTTTGGCGAAACTGACGACACGGTCAACAAAAAAACAAAAGCCGCCATATCCCATGACCTGATCCCCATTGTTTGCGTGGGAGAGACGCTGGGGCAAAGACAGCTGAACATCACTATTGAGCATGTCCGCACCCAGGTAAAAATCGCCTTTAACGGCATTTGCTCAGCAGATGCGCAGAAAATAGTCATAGCTTATGAGCCCATTTGGGCCATTGGCACAGGAGTTACTGCCACGGTTCTGCAGGCCGAGGAGGCTTGCGCCGCTGTGCGCCAAGTGTTAAGCGAGCTTTACGGTGCAGCCACGGCCAACGCTATACGCATACAATACGGCGGCAGCGTCACTGCGGATAACGCCCGCGAGCTTTTTTTGCAGCCTAATATTGATGGCGGCTTGGTTGGCGGTGCCAGCATCAAGGCTGATTTTGATAAAATTGTCAATTACATGAGGTGATTTCATGGACGTTACCACAATGGTTGCGCTGGGCATGTTTGACAGCGATGGAGATGATACTACAAGTACAGGAGGGGACCGCATGACAGATCTTCAATTTAAAGCGTTCGTCAAGATGATTTTGACTCTGGCGGAAACAACGCGGGAAGTCAAGGTGTTTAGGAGGAATTTTGGCTCGTTGTCGGTTGGGGTTTATGGCGTGTATGCCCCATTTGCCACAATGATGGCTAATATAGCTGATGCTACGGGCGACATGGAGAAAGTTAAGCAAGTTTTGCAACATATACTAAAAATGACTTGATGGAACTGCCCCCTTCTTTGGAGGGGTGCCACCGAAGACTGCGAGGGCTGAAAAAAGCCCCCTTCTTTGAAGGGGGTGGCTCGAAGAGCCGGGGGTTGAGATGACAAGGCGACCATACAATTCTAACTTAACACCAACAGCACGCGAACTCAGGACAAACGCAACCAGACAAGAAAACCACCTTTGGTATGATTATTTGCGCTATTATAGTCCAAGGTTTACACGGCAACGGATTGTTGGAAATTTTATACTGGATTTTTATTGTGCCAAGGCAAAGCTGGCCATCGAGCTGGACGGCTCTCAACATTATGAAGAAGGCAAGATGAAGTATGACGAAGCGAGAACTGAATTTCTTGAAAATTTGGGAGTTAAAGTAATGCGATTTACCAATCTTGATGTTGACGAGCACTTTGAGGGTGTTTGCAGAGTTATTGATGAGAGGGTAAAAGTGCTTTTGAATAATGTACAACCCCCGGCTCTTCGAGCCACCCCCCTTCAAAGAAGGGGGCAAGGGTCTGCATACCGAAAATAGCATATAGGAGGAATCGAAAATGAAAGGTTTTATTGAGATTGTGGACGTATTGGCGAGGGAAATTATGGATAGTCGCGGCAACCCTACCATAGAAGTTGAAGTTGTTGTAAAAGCAGCTGCCGGTGACTTTGTGGGGCGTGCGGCGGTACCTTCCGGCGCATCCACCGGCGCATTTGAAGCCGTAGAGCTGCGCGACGACGGAAGCCGCTATCTGGGCTTGGGCGTGTCCCGTGCCGTGAAAAACGTAAACGAAAAGATTTCCGGCGAAATTATCGGCCTTAACGCCCTAGATCAAGTAGACATTGACAAAAAGATGATCGCTCTGGATGGCACGCCAAACAAGGCCAAACTTGGAGCCAACGCTATTTTGGGCGTGTCTATGGCGGTTGCCAAAGCCGCAGCCGAGGCGTTGGGTATGCCGCTGTACCAATATTTGGGCGGCTTTAACGGCAAACAGTTGCCCATACCAATGTTGAACATCCTGAACGGCGGCAAACACGCCGACAACACCGTGGACTTTCAGGAATTTATGATAATGCCTGTGGGTGCGGCTTCTTTCAGCGAAGCCCTGCGCATGGGTGCTGAAATTTATCACACCCTGAAAAAAGTGCTTAAAGCCCGCGGCCTTTCTACTGCCGTTGGCGACGAAGGCGGCTTTGCACCGGACTTGGCCACGCCGGACGAGGTGCTTGACCTCATCCTAGAGGCTACCGTTTCCGCCGGATACAAGCCCGGTGACGACATTCAAATTGCTTTTGATGCCGCCGCGACAGAGCTTTACAACAGAACAGACGGCAAGTATCACTTCCCGGGCGAATCCCGGATGCTGGGTCGTGAAGTGGTGCGTACTGCGGAAGAAATGGTGGATTTGTGGGAGCGTCTTGTGAACAAATATCCCATAATCTCCATTGAAGACGGCTTGGACGAAGACGACTGGGACGGCTGGAAGCTGCTGACTGGCCGCCTTGGCAGCCGCGTACAGCTTGTGGGCGACGATCTTTTTGTCACCAGCACAGAACGTCTGCAAAAAGGCATAAACATGGGCATTGCCAATTCCATCCTCATAAAAGTCAACCAAATCGGCACCCTGACCGAGACCTTTGATGCCATCGCCCTTGCCAACCGCAACAACATGACATGTGTCATCTCCCACCGCTCCGGCGAAACCGAAGATGCTACCATCGCTGATATCGCCGTTGCCGTAAATGCCGGGCAAATTAAGACTGGTGCGCCTGCCCGTTCTGACCGCGTTGCGAAGTACAACCAGTTGCTTAGGATTGAAGAAGAGCTGGAGGCCGTGGCGCAATATCCGGGCAGGAGTGCGTTATTTAATCTGAAATAAATGAGGTTTTTTTGTTGAAAAAAAATTTGGAATGTTGTATAATGCAATTAGGATATACGTATAAAGAAAAGGAGGTGCTGTTATGGCATACAAAATAAACGATACATGCATATCCTGCGGCGCGTGCGAGCCGGAATGTCCCGTAAACTGCATATCTGAAGGGGATGGCAAATTTGTGATTGACCCCGATGTCTGCATAGATTGCGGTGCGTGTGTTCCTGTTTGCCCGGTGGATTGCATAGAAGCATAAGCCTGACCGTAAATCTTGCCAAAAGCCCTTGTGTATCAAGGGCTTTTGCGTATATACTAAGGAGAGTCTCATGAACAAAAAATATTTTCCATGGCTTGTTGCCGCTGCGGCTCTTGTGGTGCGCCTTGCGGCCGCCATTGCTTTTGACCACATGTCGCACCCAACGGATATGAATACTTTCCGCTTTTGGGCGCAAGCTCTTGCAAATGACGGGTTTTCCACATTTTATGGCGCGGATTTTTTTTCAGACTATCCCCCCGGTTATATGTATGTGCTGGCGGCTATGGGCTGGCTGGCACAGGCTTTTGGGATGGAGTTCGGTAGCATAGGTCACAATATACTGTTGAAAATGCCCGCAATGCTGGTGGATGTGGCAACAGTGATATTTATTTATCACATTGCCATGAAGTTCCAAGGTGAAAGAGACAATAAAGAAATTTTTGCCGCCCTTGTGGCCATGATATATGTTCTTAACCCTGCTGTCATCATAAATTCCGCCGTATGGGGCCAGGTGGATTCTGTCCACACATTCTTACTTGTAATATCCATCTATCTCATAGCTCAAAGAAAAATGCTGCCTTCTGTGCTGATTTTTGCCGTCAGTATTGTCGTAAAGCCGCAGTCGTTTATGCTCGCGCCCATATACCTGTTTATGTTTTGCAAATATGTCTTTGGCGAAAACTCGCCAAAATTTGACGTTAGAAGGTTTGGCCGCCTTGCGCTGTATGGCTTGGCCTGCTTCGTGTTAATCGCCCTGATGTCCATGCCTTTCATTGACTTTTCCGCTCTGCCCGACCGCTTTATAGACCTACCAATAGTCAAGCAATATTTTGATACATTCGGAACATATTCTTTTGTTACCCACAACGCCTACAACCTTTACGCTCTGCTGGGTCTTAACCACGTTGATACAGGCAGCACAGTCTTTTTTGGCATAACTTATGATGCGCTGGGTTTCTTCCTTTTGGGGCTTGTTACCGTCTTCAGCTTCTTTCTGCTGCATAAGAAAAATGACACCGGCAGCATCTTCCTTGTGGGAGCTGTGTTGGTGCTGTCAACTTTTGTGTTATCCACCCGTATGCACGAACGTTACAATTTCCCGGCCATACCCCTGCTGCTGCTGGCTTATGTCACACTGCGCGACAAACGCATGTTGTACGTCTATGCAGGCTTTTCGGCCTTCATCTTCCTCAACAATATTGACGTGCTGATGATGTCCGTGGCGAATTTTAATTGGGCGCAAATCGAACAAAGTACCATCCTTTTTTCCATACCCATTGTTGCGTTGTTTGTCTATTTCATATATTTGACACTGACAATATTCATACGCAGGCCCAAAATATCCCTGCCCGCCCTGCCCGTTAAATACCGTGATGTCGTGATTTGCGGTGCCATAACTTTGTTTTACGCCGTCTTTGCCTTTACGAACTTGGGTAATTTCAACTCGCCCCAAAGTCGCTTCCATGGGCAACCGGGAGAGCAAGTCGTGATAGATTTCGGCGAAATGCGCACAGTTTCCCGTGTGCAACACATGCTTGGCGTGCGCGACAACCGAACTTTCACCATAGAATTTTCTTTTGATGACGAACATTGGTTTCCCCCGATAGACATTACGGCACGCGACGTTTTTGCTTGGGGGTATAGGGATTTTGCCCCAGGCCAAACCCGCTTCATACGAATAACGCCCACGTCTGATAATTTTTTCATGCAGGAAATGGCCTTTAGGGACGATAATTTAAATTTGCTGCCGTTGACTGTAATATCTGCCACCGGCCACGAACTTTTTGACGAGCAGCACCTTGTTCCCCTGCAAACTCGGGACTATATGCATTCGGCATATTTCGACGAAATATACCACCCCCGCACGGCCTATGAGTTTATCCACGGCATGAATGTCTTCGAGTGGACGCATCCGCCGCTGGGTAAAGTCATTATGTCATGGGGCATCGAAATCTTTGGCATGACGCCATTTGGCTGGCGTTTTGCGGGCACACTCTTTGGTGTGCTTATGCTGCCCCTGATGTATGCTTTTGCCAAAAAAATCTTCAATAAAAGCCCCAACGCCAGTTTTTGGGCAGGCATAGCCACTTTCATTTTCGCCTTCGACTTTATGCATTATGCCCAGACGCGCCTGGCTACCATTGACACGTATGTGGTGTTTTTCATCATGGGCATGTATTATTTTATGTATCGATACAGTCAGATGAACTTTTTCCGCGACAAACTGCGGAAAACCATGATACCCCTGCTTTTTTCCGGGATTTTCACCGGACTGGCTATAGCCTCCAAATGGCAAGGCGCATATGGCGTGATAGGTATTGCTGTCATTTTCTTTTGGGTGCTACTGCAAAGATACTTTGAGTATGACAAGAGCATGAGAAACCGTCACAACAAGCGAGCAAAGAGAGACCCTGTCTATGGTAATTTTTGGAAGTATACCGGCATCACCTGTGCCGCCTGCGTTGGCTTTTTCATCGTCATCCCCCTTGGTATCTACCTCGCAAGTTACATCCCCTTCTGGAACACGGGGTACATGCATATAAACCGTATGGTCTGGGTGGATTATCCGAACTATGACATGTCATTTTTGGCGGCTGTCTGGCAAAATCAAGTGAATATGTTTGATTATCACTCAACTTTGGTGGCCACACATCCCTATTCATCCACGTGGTGGCAATGGATTATCAACTTCCGCCCCATCTGGTACTTTTCAAATTATTTGGGTGGCGGCTTGGCTCAAGGTATCTCTTCCTTCGGCAACCCCCTCGTGTGGTGGGCGGGCTTTGGTGCGTTTATTTACTGCATCTATGCCGTTTATAAACGGCGGGACAAGGTGGCCTTTTTCCTGGTTGTCGCATATATGGCCCAGATATTGCCATGGATCTTTGTGCCGCGCTTGGCCTTCATCTATCATTATTTCCCCAATGTGCCGTTTATCGTCCTCATGTTGGTGCATGCCTTCAAAGAAAGCCGCCTGCTTGGCAGCAAAACCGCCGCACAAATCTTCACAAATCGCAAAAATGCCGCCGTGGCCTTTGCTGTTGCTTGCTTTGCCCTGTTTATCCTTTTTTACCCGGTTTTAACAGGCACTCCTATCAATCGGGACTTTGTTGACATATACCTACGCTGGTTTTCTTCCTGGCAGCTTATTTAGCTGCGGTAATAAAAGAGAAGCAGATACTTTCGCTTCACAAAGTATCTGCTTCTCTGCTTCATATCACCTAAACCACGAAAAACTGGCATCTGCCCGTGGTATCACAGTTGCATTTTCGTCAGTAGAAAAAACAATAAACGACAAAGGCGCACTCATGCCTCCCCTGATGTGAAAACTGCCATCTTCTATCTCGGCAAAGCGGTTTCTCTGAAAGTCCGATCGTATGTAGGCTTCAAATGTTCCGAATGATAAATGCGCTGTACCGTTTCGATTGAAATATCTCCTACCCCATGTTGGGTCTGCGAAATGCCAACCTCCATCGGCATAAAATTCTACCCAAGCATGAGCAACACCCGGATGCCTCCAATCTCCCGATCTCCCAAGTGGTATATTTAACGATAGTCCCGAAATCAATCGGGCTGGAATCCCCCCTGCGCGGAGTAAAGCAGTCATAAGAATGGCGTAATCGTAGCAAACGCCAATGGGATTCAGTAATATTTCCGAAGCGTATGGTTGGGTGGGATCATATCCTTCTGTTGCAAAGGTGCCCGTGCGAGTGCGGATAGTTCTGTTGGTATGGTTAAACATATTGAGGACAGTTTGAAAGTCGTTTTCCCCACGAAGTTGCTCTGCAAGCCTGATTATTTCTTCGTTATCAGAATCCACAAATTGCTGCGGCATCGTGTATTCGGCATGAACTTGCCCATCCCAAGTCCCTGCATTTCTAAGCAACCTTGCTGTGTACGAGATTATGACAGTAACCTCGGAGCCGTACGACGGCACTCTGGCAGTCAGTTCGCGCCAGCCGTTAAAGTATGCTATTTCATAATAGACCGCACCTTCAACTAACAAATCCGTTATTTTTTGATAAGCACCATCCATAGGCAAGGTTACCCGCAAAAAAGTTTCTGAACGATATGCCGAAGTAATTCTGTAGGTTTCGGTTATGTGAAATGTCCTTTGCGGATTAAACAAGAAAACGTAGAGGGGGATGAATGCCACAAGCAATCCCGCTGCTATTCCGATGACAAGTCTTTTTATTTTCTTTTTGTTTCTAATCTTCATTGAAATTCCTCCATGTAGGCATACAACGCTGGCGACCCACCTGTATGCAAAAACAGAACATTCTCACAACCCTTGAAGTAACCCTTTTTCATCAAGTCAATCAGCCCGGCCATGGTTTTGCCCGTGTACACCGGGTCAAGCAATATGCCTTCAATACGCGCCATCAACTTAACAGCCTCCACCATGGCGGGTGTCGGAATTGAATAACCCTCGCCGATATATTCGTCAAAGATGATTACATCCTCCATGCGCGGCGTATTAACCAAGCCCAGCTTTTCAACCGTGCGGCTGAATAAATTGTATACAACAGGAATTTGCAGGGCATTTTCTTTGTTGATACCGATGCCTGTGATAGGGATCTGGCCGTTTAAGCCTGTCATGCCTGCCAGCATCCCGGCGTGGGTGCCTGCGCTTCCGCTGGTCAGCACAATATTGTCAATCCGCAGACCCATATCAAACAACTGATACATAATTTCTTGGGCGCAGGCGGCATAACCCAAAGTACCTACCTCGTTGCTGCCTCCGACCGGTATCACATAGGGCTTGTGACCTATAGTTCTCAGGCTCTCGGCAACCTCGTTCATTTTGGCCATCAAATTGGTGCCGCCCTCTACTACATGTATGCCATTCGCGCCCATAAGATTGTAAAGGAAGTTGTTGCCGCTGGCATATTTGTTATAGCTGTTTGGGACACGCTGTTCTAACACCAGATGACATTCCAACCCCTCTTTAATTGCGGCAGACAACGTCAGGCGGCAGTGGTTCGACTGCACTGCACCGCAGGTAACAAGGGTGTCCGCCCCTTGCGCCAAGGCATCGCCCACCAAAAACTCCAGCTTGCGGGTTTTGTTGCCGCCGCCGGTCAGCCCTAAAAGGTCGTCGCGCTTTATGTAGATTTTGGGGCCGCCAAGATGGGCAGAAAGATGTACAAGCGGCTCTATCGGCGTAGGGCCGGGAGTGTACTTGCGTCGAGGAAAACGACTTAAATTCATGATATAACCTTCTTTCGTTTTTATTTGGTGTTGCAATATAATCTTCCCTGCAACATCCCCATACCCATCAACCTCATCCCTCTCATAGGCATACCCACAATGTCCTCCGCGCTTATATACAGGGTGGTTTTGATGCCGGTGACAGACACGGTAAGGCGGAACAATTTTTCCAGAGAGGCTTCGTTGGTGAGTTCTTCCACTTCGAGGATGTCCGCCAGAATGGAGAATATGCCGCTTTGCTCTATCACATTAATGAGATATCCTTCGAAAACCGAAAGCAAGTCTTCGTGGGTCAGCCGCTCCCGCAGGTCAACTTCCTGTTTGTGGGTCAGGCTATTTAAGTATTTTTCTGCGTGGACTTGCTCGCTTTTCACCACAGGCAACAGCACAGTGCCAAAAATCATCAACATAGCCACATTTACGCCGGAGATAGCGTCTTCGAAATCAAGCACCCCGTCATAGTTAGGCAGCCTGCGATAGCAATCCATCATTTCCGTCACGTTATTTACGCAAAACTCAAAAGCATTGCCGGAGGCGGCGTCCTCGGCAAAGCAG
>Ga0123355_10021842_pt1 | contig 10253 bp, 8 predicted proteins | sample TergutEmb28metaG_3_FD_89872 | JGI IMG/M metagenome (GOLD analysis project Ga0123355, IMG submission 89872) | Embiratermes neotenicus P1 segment gut microbial communities from Petit-Saut dam, French Guiana - Emb289 P1 | ecosystem: Host-associated > Arthropoda: Insects > Digestive system > Gut ... | reverse complement strand
CGGTACAGTTTTTAATACTCCTGATGATGGGTGCTGTGACACCCGAAACATGTAGAGTAGCTTTGCAGTAAATAAATATCTGCATACTGTTGCATCTGTTGGATTTTTATTCACATTGAATTAGATGCACGGAACCACGAGCTTAAAATCTAAAACAACTGATTTTTACTTAAAATAATACATTGAACATTAACCATTTTCTATGGGCTATTTGATTTACACAGTTTTTTCGGGAGGTGGCTGTATCATATCTTCATTCTCAGAAATGTGTGAAGATAAAGGCTGTCCCGTAACTTGACAAGCAGCCAGTGATGGGCCTTAGAAACTTAACCCTACCCAAACTCGAACTTGACACTATATCGGGGTGAGTGGTAAACGCCACGCCGCGACCGGTTTACCTTCAGGAATGAGAACCCGCACCTATTGTATGAAAGGCTAGGTGGTCCTGGATGGATCGGCAAAACTTCACCTCCACCGGGTTCGAACTCGTACCGCCCAACACATAGCGACTCGCTATACCGACCATTCAGAAATGGGTACTGGTCAGTAATAGGGAAAAGGGGATACAGCTAGCTCGCGAAAGGTACTGGGAGTCAGATATGTCACTGTCAGCATATAATTTTCCACCAAATTTATTGTAATGAATCATCTATTGTCACTGGCCGTATTAGAATGATCTGTGTTTATGTTTGTACAGCACTGTAAAGCTCAATCTAATGAAACTAAATGTGCAATAATTCTGAAAGAGTAGTGATGCTGTGTAGCGATATGTGTAGCATAAACAGCGCTGTAAAGCGTTGTTGTGCCCCCACGTACGCATTGTTTGTCACAAACGGGCACGATTAATTCTGAGCTTCACAATTCACAGGACTCATCAGAATTCCTGCGGTTGTTTTCTGTAGCAACAGGAATGCAAAATGGTGCTCACATGTTCACCGTTGTGAGACTTCATGTCACGACGCAGTTTGGTACTACGGTGCTTGCAAAACATTTGTTCATGTTGACATTCTAATTCCACGGTCGTTATGCGTGGCATGGAACACGCGAAGTGATGCGCCATCTTGAGATTAATAGTAATAATAATTATTATTATTTATTTATTTATTGTTAATGTTCTAACACAACAGCCATAAAGCGAATTACAGGTACAGCGCAGGAATATAAGAGAAAATACACCCAATAGCAAACCGCACAAGGAAACACACAGAAAGGGAAAACAAGAAAGTATCTCATCAGGTGTTATTGTTCCAGAAAGATAGTTAAGAAAACTTATTTTTTCTGAATTTGTTAACAGAGTACTACAGTTCAATTAGTTTTATGGACAAACAGGCTTAAGAGCGCTGGACCAATTATTAAACCAATACACGAACACGTGAATACACAAAGAAAAATAAAGAGTAGTTACATAAATACCTTAACAAAACAGAAACAAGATGAGATGAGCGTGAATGTTTAATAATAATAGTAATAATAATAATAATAATAATACTTTTTCTCCTCTGTCTTGTGGCAGTGAAAACTAAACACGTAACTAACCCCATGGAGTGAAGTCCATCTTGAGAAGCTTTTAGCCGCGTAGACACCAATAAATCCCGTGCCTTTCACTGAACCCTGACATTCTTGTGCTGCTTTCACAAAACCCACCACTATTTTCCGTCCTGAGCCGTATGAATGTAATTCACGTTTCAAACTCTATTTATTTATGATCCACTGTACCATTATCATCCCTTCTACGTCTGGGTCTCCCAAGTGGATTATGTCTATCAGGTTTTCTGAGTTTTCATACATATCTTGTGCCTCCAGTGCTCCTTGCCCCATAAATCTTATACTTCGTGAGCCAATTTTCCTAATACTATTTGATGAGAGAGTCTGATTGTGAAATTCTCATTATGGAATTTTCTCTAGCGTCCTGTCTTTCCTCTGTCGTGGGTTTTAAACAGTCTGCTCACCTCCTTCTCAAGGAACGTCGATAGATGTTCTTGTTCAAAGCGTGAGGCCATGTTTCAGAAAGAGAAATTCATAGTGCATAATTGTATCTTTGTGTGTCTGCATTTTAATCCTCAAGTTTCAATACAGGAGAGGGGAATACAAAAGACTATGTTCTGGAAGTAGCTAAATTAGGCAGAACGGACTTAAAAGTAAAGTATTCAAAAGCTTGCAGGTCGACAACAGCTCTTACCACAAATACCCGTTTGCGTGTTTATAGCGAAAGGGAGCTGTTACCCTGGACGCTACTTAAGATATGACGGCGATAAACTGTAGATACGATACAAATACCTTACGACTCCAACCGTGGTTTCAAATGGGGTATCGCACCCTGAAGACAAAGCGATAAAGATGCGTTCAGAACAGGTTGATACGATAAAATGACGGCTCAACATTCTGCGTCGTCTCTCGCCCAGTCGCAAATATATCGCCACAGACGTAGGATCTGTGTCACAGGAGGCAGAATTGTCAGGGACAGTACTGTGGTAGGTTATACTACGTATATGCGTAAGTGACGAAATAAGTATTAAACACGTGGAGCTTGTTGGGGAGACACTCCATTTTGTATGATTGTAAAGGTCCTGGTTGTATCTTATAAGAAAAGACAGAAGTGGTCAAGTGTACCAGGACACCGGTAAATAAATGGAATGAATCAGGTTAGATAATATATTTGTGAATATACTGCAACTGATTTAAAAACGTGCTGTTGGCCTAATGTCATGGGTACTCAGGCATTGTTTCGTTAAAATTTATGACATTTTTACACTGAAGCATTACTTGTCATCTGAATGCATCGCCTCGAGTGTGAGAGGCCCGCCATGTTGTCGGATGTATCGCATCGTCATCGCATTACAATCGTAATGCGAGCAACGTTTTCTGTGAAATCCACCTGCAGCTTTATTGGCACAAGGTCATTTCATTATATCCCACTGTCTCAGCGCCAGTAACTATGGAATATCGAGTATGAAGATGAAAGTTCATGATTAATTGGAAAGAAGGTGAGGTTACTGATGATTCTTCTTTTCGATATTTCATAAACGAAACAAAATTATTAATTACATGATACGGTATTTACAATTCAAATACAGTGTGTCTTACTCCTGTGCACACAACTCAGTTCGACATCGGTTCTCCAGCGTTAAATCATTACCAAATCAACACGGCTAATCAGATAACGTAGTCGGTAGAGTACCTACGCTGCGGACTGTATCACTGATCAGTCTTGGTTCGATTTTGCAGCAAAGTAAATCAATTTTGTTGCTCCAAACCATCCAAAAACCCTGTTCTTTATTCACTGCATAGCGGGGGGTGGGGGTCCCTCTGCGAAGGTTATGGGGCCTATGTTTGAGTCTCAGAACTCGCCTCTCTGTAGTGCCGCAGTTCAGAAAGAATGGAGCTGTACAGTACGTCTACTGCCCACTTATTTCTTCATGGCTTAAGCAGGCACAGTTTTACACTTGACTGTACTCTTGCAACACGCATTTTTGACATTCCTCACTAGACCAACAAAATGTGCGATAAAAATCACGAAGCCCTCGTGGTTTCGAACACTCGCTGTTGAGGAGTACATTTCGGAATTGTAATAATTACTTGACGAAGCGTGAAAATTAGATAATCTTCTACTGAGTTCCTTGCCCTGCCTGGGGTCGCATTCCGTCTGTCTAATTAAGAGCGCCTGACACCGAAACATGGCAGTTGCATTATGTGATGACTCCGTCTGCCTTCGGAAATGCGAGATAAGGAAGTGCGAGAGAAGGCTTTTATGTGTTACCATGAGAGGAGATACGTAGGGAGACACGTGAGCCTTTGCAATTCGAAGTGGGGTGAACAATAAGCCCACCTGTATAATTAGTCTTGCATATTTGTTCCCCACAAGGATAACAACAGATTTCTCTTTTTCACATTTTCATTGCAGTATGTAACCTACTCCGTGTTCACAGGAAGAAACACAAGGCTAAACAAAGTTGCACAATGGCAAGTTTTATAACTTGGACTCTTCGCCAATTGATATTAGGGATGTGAAATCCAGGTATGCGAACTGGTCGGAACAACAAACACGTATAGAAGTACAAAAAATGTACTTAAAATATTAGCCGTAAAAAATGAAGCGAATGTACATTTGGGAGAACTTAGCGTTAATGGGAAGATTAATGTTTTTATGCGAGTAGCTGTTTAGGAAATATTTGATGAAGAAGTGAAGCTGATTCATCTGTGTTAGGTTAGGTTAGGGAATGTTGATGGGTTCTTGTGAAAACGGTAATGAAGTTCTGGGTTTCATAAACTGTGGGGAATTTCCTGACTACTTACCGAATATTAACCTTGCAGGAACGGCTCTGATCCCTGGTTTGTGTGAATCAATTGCTAAATGAGTTGGGTACTTAGCTGCTGTTTGCTTGCTGCTTGCTTGCTTTGTGTGCCCTCAGCTGGGCGTATCACCTGAGTGCTTGTAACAAGGAAAACGAGTTATGGCTAGATCGCATTTTAATGTAAGGATAACATCGCTTAGTTTAGAAGAAGGTGACAAATTAATTTTTTAACTTTTCATTCACAAGTAACCGTAAAAGTAGGAGCAAAGTGGAGTTTTCCCTGTCCGCCCCATGAAGGTATAGAGGGGAGTAGAAGTAAAGCCCCACACATTCTTAACCTCGGCTGTAGAAGGGGGTGAATGGTCACATCCGCTCCCCGACCGCTGTACTCCCAAGAAGCTCGGTACCCACTGAACAGGATGCTGGGTGGGCCCCAGAGGTGGACGTTTTGGAGAAGAGAAAAATATCTTATCCTTACCGGAAATCGAATCCTGGGCGTCCCAACCCTTCATCTTATAAATACAACTTGAGAATGTGGGCTGGATTTGTCTCGGACCAACTTTTGTGATCATGGTAATGAACCTTCAGTTTCCGTAAAGAACGTGGAAATTCTAGTCTTTTACGCCTGAAAACGATGCAGTAACAAACGCTGATCATACTGCAATACTCTATTCCACAATCTGCATGAGAATATATGAACAGCTGGCCTACTGTTGTTACTGGAATCAGCCTTGTTTGAACTTCTAATTCGCCACATCCCTCGCGTAAAGAGACTGTAATCCATGCACACTTCAGACAACGTTTGCTGGTGTCTGAATGTGACATGAACGGTGCTGAGATGCTGTACGTTTTCCTGATTCCGTTTTAATTTAGTCTTTTACTCGAGGATTTCATTTCATCCCACTTTATTGTTTGTTGGAATCTCCACTTTTCCTTAATTATAGGGCTGTTTCCTGGTGCCTTACATTATCATAACGATTTCCGATGAAGCCCTCTTTCTCTTGACTGCACTCTCTTGAAACACACTTTTAGGCAGCCTGTTACAAACGGTAATTTGCGAGTTTTATCTAATTAATTGCATTAATTGTTACAAACTGTTATGTCCTCATGCCCTGCCATGCTACATGGTTATAAACCGCCAGGAAGTAATAGTATTATATCGTTTGGTAGAGTCCCCAATGTATTCGCATAATCTCATTAAAATTTGTAAGCTTCACTAATTCTTGAATATGAATTGCTACGTTAAAAAGCTTTCCTGTATTACTCTTTGTTAAAAGAAAACAACATTCCTTTGCGAATGACACATACATGTATGCAACATATGAAAATGTCATTGCATTTGAAAGGTCTGTACATGCCACATGACAACTTGATATTTTGAGAGATGTGTGTCCCTAATGCAAACAAGGTAGGCAGCGTAGGTTATGGCTCAGTTGCTTAACCACTTTTGCACTGTAAAGGTCACAATACTTTCTTTGTTTATTGTTGGTCTACATGATGTCACTATCAGCAATACAAAAATATTCAGTGACGTACAACAGTGTTTTGTGGAAAATTTGTGTCGCCGGCGACATCAAACCCTACCTAGGTCCTAATGTAAAGTGACAGATATTTTTGTAGGACTTTAACCTTATCTGGATTTCCTCGACTGATTTTCATAAAAGACCCTAACACAAACGTTTACGGAAATCCGTCTAGTGGGAGCCGCGCTGATATGTACGTACAGACGGACGGACATGAGGAAGCTAGTAGGCCCTTTTCACGGCTATGCGAACTCACCTAACTTAACAGGGTGGAAATATTTGTTTTAGATCTTTCGAGTTATATTAGAAACCACTCTGGCGGCCTTACTTGTTTGATATTTTACTTTGTTCGGTACTTGAACCCGTGTTCTGTTTGGTAAATGCTTGAAATTAATCACTTTTTCTTCGGACTGGAATGTCTGACCTGTTCGGTGCTTTCCTTTTTTCGGTCAGTTTCTGGTTTTTTTTATTGGTACAGAATGTGTTAGCCGTCCTATTGCTGAGCGTCTGTTACTCTATTGTGATAAACAAGGACTTCTGGAGTTCCTAGCTCCTATTACAGATGTTGACCTTTAGTGCCTGTATTTACACACTTTGCAGTGACTATGTGAGAAAAGTTGAAACTAAAAAGAAAGAAAGAAAGAACGAAAGAAAGAAAGAAAGAAAGAAAGAAAGAAAGAAAGGCCTCGTCAACTTAGTAACGAATCAAATTACGAAAAGAACGTATAAAGCGCAATTAAATCTGCTTTTAGGCGCTTTCGCAAAAGTAAAAATTGTCTTACGAGACTGAAGTTCTCACAGCCATGTTAATGGACATTCAGATCTTCTGCGACGATACGCCTTTTCAGCCGAAAACCGCTACCGAATTCGAACAAGCATATTGCTTTCTTCATCAAGGTCATGCATTCCAATATGGGATTGCTGGACTCCGAAGGACACCATTTGGCATTCGACAGAACGTATCGTTCTAGTGGGTGCCGTCTCACAACTGTTGTATGCTGCGGTTGGCCACATTCGCTGCCGTCTTGTAACAAGCAAAATCAGCTCTAAGATCGGAGCAGTGACTGTAGTCAAATGTTGAGATGAAATGTTAAATCTACTGGAACAAACCTCGACTTTACGTACAAAATATTACAGATCGAAGGTACCTTCTTCTGAATTATAACACCCTGTAGTTTCGCGGGTACGAGAAGTTAGTTAAAAAAAAACTTCACAAAAGCTTGCTGCCTAATATCCTCAAAGATTAGTCTGGTGATGAAGGTAGTAAGCTTCCCCGAAAGTGAAGTTATAGAAGAAGACAAGAATTACCTCCGGAAGGCTAGGTGAATAGCTGGTAAGCGGAACTACATAGGGTTACAAACCAGAAAACCTCACCGCTGCGAAAACCTCACATCTCCGAATGTTATAAAATTTGCAGTGCTCGTATCAAAGGTGCAGGAGAATAAATTAAAGCCTTAAATATTTTTCCCCTAATATGTGAGAAATACAGGATGAACCAAAAGTCGCTGCGCACCGATGCTACACAAGACAAAACCTCTTCACTCCTAGTATTACGGCCTACGTAACTTGTGGCACGTACGGTAAACCACCCACCGCTCGTCAAGCAAAGTCGTTTAATTGTTTCATTGTTGTAACTTTACTGCTAAGAATGATGCGGTTTTACCCTCTCTTATTATAGGTGTTCAGTGACTTTTGGCTCCCACTGTATCATGGAGTGCGGAAGTATTTGTTACGTGAAGATATATATATATATATATGTGTGTGTGTGTGTGTGTGTGTGTGTGTGTGTGTGTGCAGAATTCGGACTTGTGAGTGTTAAACGTTTATGGAAAATTTCACAATGAAAGAGTAATTCCAGTAATGCGTGTTTGTTGAAGCGCAGTTCGTAAGCGTCGTACTGAAATGGTATGTGTGAATTAGAGTTGTCTGGACTCACATAAACTGCTGGCAACGAAATGTGGACATTTAATTACATGGTTCACAGTCCCACACATGGAACAAATTAATTTTTTCCACCCTAAAATAAACGTAATTTTTAACGCACTGCTGAGTTAGGTCTCAACTTTAAGAGATGCACTTTATCATAGTCTCCAGTTGTGACGTTAATTGTGTAGGGCATTTATATCACCGCAGTAACAGACTCATAAACATTTGTATCATGTCCAGCTTCTTGTCTCTTCCGAAACTTCGGTGTTAAAGACGACTCGTACAACGACTACGCTGGAAACTTTTGTGAAAATGGTTAACTTTTTACGTCAAAGTCATGTTGGACGTTCCCCAGTTCCTGGGGTATATTTAATACCTATAGGTCTCACACATGCTACGGTTTGAACGACCCAGTGTTCGAATTCCGGCAGGGACAAGATATTTTTCTGTTCACCTACACATCCCAACCAGCTCCGAACCCCACCCAGAAATCTGTTTAATGGTTATCGGCGCCGCATTCTTCGGGGGTAAAGCGGGCGGGACGTGAAGTTGAAAAATAACCTCCACATAGTGCCAAGATTGAGTGAAACAATATCCTCACACCTCTGTATGCTTCATGGCGTGGTGTTGTATTAAACTGAGGGGCAACTTTCTGCCCCATCCTGCCACTGATGTCTTAGATCTGGGCGTTCCCCTTGCACTTTTTTTCATTTCAGTTGGAAGTGAACGAAGATGATGTAATTTGTTCCTTTTTGGGTAATTCCCCGGCGTCTGAGTTCTAATTGCCGACGTTTCGGAACTCACTGTCGGTTCCATCTTCATAGGCAGGTGGATGAAGTATGTCAGTGGCAGGATTGTGCGGGGTATTTATACCTGGTTGGGTTGGAGGAAGTAGTGTGCCCGTGCAGGGCACAGGCACACTACTTCCTATTGGCTCTGCCACTTCCCCGCTCCAACCCAACCAGGTATAAATACCCCACACAATCCTGCCACTGACATACTTCATCCACCTGCCTACGAAGATGGAACCGACAGTGAGTTCCGAAACGTCGGCAATTAGAACTCAGGCGCCGGGGAATTACCCAAAAAGGAACAAATTACATTTAGAACACGGCGAAAGCTTAAAACCAAGAACGAAGATGATGCTTACTATTTTTTGTACCTTGTTTAACGACCCTGCCAGTAATACAGAGAGTGTAATTTCAAATGTATTACTCTCCTTGCAACACAAGGACGGAAAGCAGTCCTTTGTTTTGCCTATCTAGTGAGGAGAAAATAGGTAACAGGAAGCGGAAAGAAGAGTGGCCGACCTCGTTACTGCGGACAGCAACGTTAGAAGAGAGAATTAAGCTCATTAGTTGTTGTGACGTGTCGTAGAATATTAGATATGATCAAGCTGCAGGTGAAGGAGATGCCCGCATTGTATGGAAGGTAGATTCAAATATTCGTGAAAAGTCCCTGACAGCCGACAAGGAGTAATTCGCCATTTCTGTTTTAGGAATGGGGTCTAAAAATCCACGCCGTTAAAAGGCTAACAAAATTGTTACGAAATGTCAAGAACAGCCTCGAACTGGCGACCAGGCACTTACAACCCCGGAACCGGTACGACGGACTTGACAATCCTTTCCATAAACCGTTCTCTGAAGGTGCCCGTTTTCAACACCTTGCCCATGTTTTACGGACCTTCCCATTTGACTTGTTCCGATTCAGACTGATTGATCTACTCCGTTATCTGACAATGCCCTTTCAGAGCGATGGTTTATTTAGCGTCCAATAAATTAGGAAACTACAGTACAATAGGTGGGGAATGGGTATGCAGGAAACGTGCTGGCTTTATTCTGGAGTCCGCCAAACGAACTCAGTCAAGATAAGCGTCAACTAGCTGAAACAATAAAGGGATACCTGCCAAGCATCAGCGCTAATCCAGCCTTTTGGATATTAATGGCAGAACATTGAGTCATTAAACATATTTTTATGTTCTTCTGGCCCATCAGATTGCATAAGGACACACAATTTCAGCTTGCGAAACAGCGTTCGATTTGCCCAAAACTGTCCCTACTCCACGCTGTCCAATTTCTAAGCCGTATTTACAAGTTAGTATTACGGAAGAATAACCTGATAAACTTGCAGAGTGTTGAGCGTCTCTGAGTTTTGATCATATCGATGAAGATAAAATTTCTTGTCTTACCAGGATACTTAAACTCTATGTGGTGTTCAGTGTTATTAACTAGTCAAGGGGGACACATATTTACTCCACTCAATTTATGCGTAAAGACTTATCGTATTTATATACATACAATAATATATATAATATGTATGTAAATGTATGTATTGTTACCGATGATCTTAGTTCAAAACCAGGTCAGAAATAAGCTAGGTGCATGGATATACAAATTTATTTTGGAAGAATTAGTTATAAATTTGGGAATACCAGTCTGTTTGCGATATTGGTACGGTACACTTGGAAGGGTGCGGACTTGAAGGTAGTTGTCGTTGTTGTTGTTGTTGTTGT
>Ga0123355_10021839_pt1 | contig 10254 bp, 7 predicted proteins | sample TergutEmb28metaG_3_FD_89872 | JGI IMG/M metagenome (GOLD analysis project Ga0123355, IMG submission 89872) | Embiratermes neotenicus P1 segment gut microbial communities from Petit-Saut dam, French Guiana - Emb289 P1 | ecosystem: Host-associated > Arthropoda: Insects > Digestive system > Gut ... | reverse complement strand
CGGCCTATATGTTTTGATAAGACTATGCTCCAGGTACAATGCGTCTAGCTCATCTTTGGCCGGACGATATTCAATTTGCACAATCAACTTAGAAAGTTTTGCAACTTTTGGGGTTGTATCTTTTCCAAAGTATGACCGTACTCGGCTTCTGACTTTTTTAGACTTGCCCACATACAAACAATCGCCCGCACTGTCTAGAAATATGTAACAACCTGGCGCGTCTGGTAGGGTATTTACTATTTCTTTCATATTTATACATCCTTATATGATATACTGTGCATAATTACACCATGCCAGGAGGATACCATGCCAAAGAAAAAAAATAAAACTATTGTATCAAGAAAAAAAGCAAGGAATATAACAAAAACTAAAAAAATAACAATACACGATATAGTGTACGGCTCTATGTTAATGCTAGCTGCGGCAGTATTACCGCTAATAGTTAGGGCGGTAGAGACAACCGCACCACCAGAACTTTCGGCGATGCTGAACATTCACAGACAAATGGATTTCTTCTCATTCAGGAAGTGGCAGCTGTTGATGTTTATTGCTGCTATTATTTTTGTATTTGCCCTGTTTGATTTTTTAACAAGTGACCGTACAATTAAAGATTTAAAGCCCTTATTAAAATCCACTCCCATTGTCGCATCGGGGGTATTTTTGTTGATGGCACTTGTATCCACTATTTTTACTTCGTATTGGCACACTTCAATACTTGGGACTCTGGACAGGTATGAAGGGCTTTTGACTCTTTTTGCATACTTTATTTTGTTTTATACGGCCATGTGCTTTGTCAAGGAAACAAAATATGCAAAATGGCTGATGTATGGGTTGACATTTTCCTCTATTGTTATGGGTTCTATAGCTCTTAGCCAGTTCGTGCAACGCGACTTTTTTGTAACAGCAATCGGGGCTCGTCTAGTAACTGGCCAGTGGGGACGCACGCCTGTGCAAACATTTCTTATCGCCTATGGCACATTGTACAACCCAAACACATTGGGCAAATATACATCAATGATGATACCAATTTTACTTGGCTGTGCTATTGTATACGACGGCAAGCCTTGGGTACGTGGGTTAATGTTTTTAGGTAGCGTGCTTATGCTTGTGGGGATGCTTGCCAGCAGTTCTATGGGCGGACTTTTGGGTGTGTCTGCTGCAATTATTGTGACTATCGTGACAGCAGTATGCAGGTTTTTGTACCCTCACAATGATGATGATACAAATAAAGACACTATTGTCGGATTTAATCGAAAAAAAACGTGGATTATTGGAAGTACAGCATTTGTTATTTTGCTTGCTATTTTGATTTTTGTCCCGGCAGTTAACGAGCGATTAACCTTTTTGTTTGGAAGAGTACGCGAGGCCGCTAGGGCAGAAATAGCCCAGGACCAGGCTTATTCTGCAACTGGAGATACGCTAACCGTAACTACTGCGCAAGGTGAAAAGGTTTTTAGCATAAGATTACGAGAACTAACACCCCATACCGGGCGTTTTGCAGAAATGCTAACTCGTGATGCAATATTTGTATATGACCAGACAGGTCAACCAGCACCCCTAATACGTCGCTCGGGACCTGAAGCCCCAGAAGACGGTAGCGAGACGCCAGCTTGGCCATATTTATATGTATTTGATGTACCTGGTCAAGGTTATGTAAATATTTCACGCTTTCCTAGTCATATTATTTTCCGCAACATGTTTCTTACGTCTCATGATGGGCGTATTCACGCCATTACCCTAACCCAGGAATTGATTGACCTAGATGAGCCTATTGCCACACTGGGTTTTACTGGCCGGGAAAACTGGGGTTCTAACCGTGGTTATATATGGTCGCGCACATTCCCACTGCTGCCATCTACGGCTATTATCGGTAGCGGCCCAGATACCTATACTCTGGTATTCCCGCAGCACGATATATTTGGCAAAGCCCGCTTCATAGAGCATCCATATACCCCAGTGGACAAGGCTCACAATATCTATTTGCAAACATGGGTCACAACCGGTGGAATATCAGCCCTTGCGCTTATATTTTTGTTTGCTTACTATCTTTTAACTACTTTTGTGTCACTGGTGCGTTCGCGCATGAAAGAAGGCCTGTTCCTCTTTGGCCTACGTTTTGGGCTATTGGCAGGGATTAGTGCCTTTTGCGTCTCTGCTATGGCAACGGATAGCACCGTTGGGTCTAGTAGTGTATTTTATTTGATTTTAGGACTGGCATATGGGGTTAATTTTATTGTTGATAGGGTTTATCAAGACGGCACGGAAGAAGTTGTGGGAGGGTAATGCGCGAAAAGCACATATGTCTCAACACAAAAAAACACGCATACATCCTAAATCTTAACGGATGATATGCGTGTTTCCATGTTTTTTATTAAAGAATGATTAGCCAGCCATGTATGAAAAGTGTTACTTTTCCGGTTGTGCCAAAATTGTCAAAACCAAAAACCGCCTTTACCAAAGTTGTCAAAACCATTAAGGCTATTTTATTAATGCGTAACGGCATTAATATCCCGGCGGTTATAAAAGTAAACTCCAAGTGCTGTAAGCCCAAGTGCGACAGCAGTCATAATGCCCATAGTCAAGAAGTTGATATCATCCATAGGCAACTGCGGCACAAAGCCAAATGGTGTAAGGTACGATGTCCACTCTGGGAAAATACCCGTACCTCCAAGTAGGTCCATGATAAACGAAAGTCCTAAAAGCCCCCAGACAATGCCTGTACCTTTGGGCCATACACCCAAAAGTAGCACCGTTATACCAATCATAATCCACAAAGCAGGTACATACACCAGCACAGAGCGCATAACAAAGCTAAGCGGAAGGTCAGCCGGGTTTACAAGGGCGCCAGATGCCAGCCCATATAACCCAAGCCCTACAGCAACCTGGAAAAGCACCGCAGCTACAAAGGCCGTTATTGTAAAACTAAGAATATACCCTGTACGGCTAACAGATGCAGACAGCACCAGCTCTGCCCGTATGTCCCTTTCTTCTGCTTTGGCCTTTAGGACTATAACGATTAGTGCAGCAAGGCCAATAAGGGCCATCAGTCCACCCAAAAACCCGGAAAACATCTGGGCTACATTAAAACCCACAGCCCCTAAAAGCTGGTTCATGATTGTAATAGCCTCTTCCACCTCTAAGCCCTCAAGCACACTTATGTCGATACCAGCAGGTGCAAGCATTAATGTCTGGTACATTTCATTGCTGGCTACAAATGATTCGATATCCCCAAGCACGGCGCCATAACTTGCGCCTAACAACAACATGCCTAAAACAATCATTATAAGAACAAACCGCTGCAATCTAAAATTTAACCCAGCTGCCGAACTTAATAAGAATCCGCCATGGGCCCGGCCCGGCTTAGAGGGGATTAGCCCCTGGTCTATGTCACGTGAGGAGTTTAACCAATAAGCCACAGCCGCCACAATAGCAGCAGTTGCCAGCAAAATCCCTATAGGCCACCAGTGGTTATAACCAAAAACTTGGGTACGCATCACAAGCCCAAGGGGGCTGATAAGTGACAGCCATTCCATATCAGGGTTCATGTCGCCCGGTGCACGTAGTAGGTATAAAAGCATCAATGCCACAAACGCATAAGCCATAACGCTTCTGGTAATTGCAGACAGTTGGCAAAATAGTGCAGTAAGTGCCGCAAAAACAATTCCGACAGCACCAACACCGGCACCCCATAACATAGAGCCACCAAAGGACATGCTAGTATCGCCTATAAACCCGGCAAAGTACATAAATAACCCCATTAAAACGGCCATTATTGCATTTACAATAACTGCAGTAATCATAGCGGCATTAACACTGGCAAGCCTGCCCATTGGCAGCGAACGCAATACCTCATAGCGACCTTTTTCTTCGTCAGCGCGGGTGTGACGTACCACCAAAAAAATGCTCATTATCGCAATGGGTATCACAGTAAAAATATACATAAGATTGGCATAAAACGCACCAAAGCCTGCATGGACTTCGGCATATGCCGGGCCTGCCATCGCAACCATTGCTGGGTTTGCAAGCACGCTTATCATCTCTGTACGGGCTATTTCGTCCATGGCTATATACATGCCCGGCACCAGACCTACTACGATAGCCAGCATAGCCACTATCCATACGGTGGATATAATCCGCTCGCGCCGTAGCATAAAGCGGGTAAGTTGTAATGTATTTTCAAAATATCCAGTCATATTATGCTCCCTCCTTAATTAGAACCATAGTGGCGCATAAACAACTCTTCCAGTGCTGGAGGCACACTTTCTAGCTTTGTTATTCCATATTGGTTCATATGGTTTATAATTGCCCCCATTTTGTCTGTGTTTACTTGGAATTTAACTGTGCCAGCTTCTCGGGTGATGTCATATACACCATCGAAATCGTCTAACCCTTCGATTGTCTTTTCTGAAGCTACGGTCATCGTGTAACTTGTCAAATGGCGCAAATCATCTAAAGTACCGACCTCCACCAGCTCGCCATCACGGATAATGCCTACCCGGTCGCATAGCCTTTCCACTTCTGACATAATATGACTAGATAAGAATACGCCCTTACCTTTGTTTTTTTGCTCTAGTACACACTCTTGAAACACTTGCTCCATCAGTGGGTCAAGACCACTTGTTGGTTCGTCTAGGATGTACAAATCTGCGTTTGAGGCGAAGGCCGCAACCAACGCAACTTTTTGACGGTTACCTTTTGAATATGTGCGGCATTTTTTTGTAGGGTCGAGGTTAAAATCGCGGATAAGGCGCTCTCTTAGAGTCTTGTCATGTTGGCCTCTAAGCCTTACAAACAAGTCTATAACCTCACCACCAGTAAGATTTGGCCACAAATTAACATCACCTGGTACATATGCTATCCGCTTATGGATTTCAACTGCATCCTTCCAGGCATCTTGCCCAAATACTTTGGCCTGACCAGAGGTTGCTTGCAATATACCTAATAGCACCCTAATTGTTGTAGACTTGCCCGCACCATTTGGGCCTATATAGGCAAATACTTCACCTTCGGCTATCTCTAGGTCAATGTTTTTTAGTGCCTGAAACTTTCCGAAAAACTTGTTCAAACCTTTGATTTCTACGTTCAAACTCATATGAACCTCCCTTTATATAAATGGCAGCTTCGCAACTGTTTGGAATTCCACATTCCCCCTCGAAGCTGCGACAACGATTTACTCGACATCTGTAATTTTGCATGAAGTCTATTTATAAAAACATTTTCTTATGATATCCAAGTACTGCTTAAACTCATCCAGAAAGTCATCATAGCTTTTTCCGGAAAATACACCTTTTTCTCTTACATAGGCTTCTGTTTTTTGTATATACCCGTTTAGCATCATCATTATCAGCTCAAGCGCCTTGTCGGCTGCAATGTCATCTCTAAACAAACTCATGTCAATGTGGCTGTATATATCTTTCATCATTTTTGCTTGAATCTGCTGAAATTGCTCTATGTGGGTTTTTGCTGGACAATCTTTGTCATCTACATATACCCGTGTTAAAAACTCAAATATAGTAGGAAACCTTCGTGACAGGTCTTGCTTTAGCAAGCTCAACTGCCAGATACTGTCTAGGATATCTTTTTGGAATACATTTATCAAATCGATATATTCTATTTGTACTATTTGGACTGCATACTCTACTAAAAAGCTGTATAGCTTTTCTTTTGTGCCAAAATAATGAAACAGCAGACCCTTAGAAATACCAGCCTCACGCACTATATTATCTGTTGAAGCTTTTTTGTAGCCGTTCAAAAACTCACTCATAGCAGCGTTTAGGATACGCTCGCGTTTATCTTCTTCCAATGCCATGATTTTAGTACCTTCTTCGTGTATCATGTTATCACCTCGGTTGCATAGGCGAGCAGTTCGCCTGCGGCGAACGACCAGCCTCTACGTTCTATTGATAATGAAGCATTAATAGGATATTATTTGTGAACTGGGGTTATCATAGTTGCCCCTTACAAGATTAAAAGGAGGCTTTCCATGTATTGTACAAGTTGCGGGACATTATCAGCTGGCGATGCAAAGTTTTGTAACAACTGCGGCGCTACGTTGGGCATCCCGCCAGACCAGACACTTGCACCAACCCCGGACTCATGGGCAGGTAGTTCGCCACTCGAACGGCCAGCCCCGGATGCATGGGCAGGTAGTTCGCCACTCGAACGGCCAGCCCCGGATGCATGGGCGAGCAGTTCGCCACTCGAACGGCCAGCCCCGGATGCATGGGCGAGCAGTTCGCCATTTGGCGAACGACCAGCCCAGGACGACCACTCTATCCCACTATCTGACCCACGTGACCATTCATATCCATATGACCATCATACCGGGCGTCCTACTCCAATGTCAGGGCAACATGACTCTGCTTATCCACCGCAATCTGGATATCCAACGTGCCCACCAGACCCATTTACTGCATATCAAAATCAACAACAACCAGGGTCTGGATATCCTCCAACACCTGGGCATATGCCCCCATATACCCCAGTCCGACACAGCGACCCGTCCTTTAGTATTGACATTGGTGTTGGTAGCTTTGCCGAAAAATTGCATAGCTTTGGGCGTAGCAGTACCTTTATGATTGGAGCTACGCTTTACACAGTTGGTGGTGTAGTTAGTGGACTCATAAACTTTACCTTTTTTAACGTCTTTTCGTTGGGACTTTTGGCTTTGCCTATTATTGCCCTTTGGATGATTTATATGGCCTCGTCTCAGCCGAGACTACCAGAAAAAACCATTACTGCACTTACGCTGTTTAAAGTTTCTGCCATAATACAGCTGGTATTTGTGGGTATCGCGGCAGCAGGGGTTCTTATAGGCCTAATTGTGGGCGGCATTGCGGCTGCAATTGTCGATCCACTAGCACTGGTTATTTTTCTTATTGTCGCGGTGATTATTATTGGCTTTTTTGCAATGTATATTTATTTATATTTTGTCTCAATATTTCGCATACTAGCCGGGATAAAAAGCAACCTCACAGGCAATGTTTTCACACCTCTTAGAGGGGTTACGCCTCTTATGGTGATTGTGGTTATTACATCTGCTTTTAGCATTATTGGCGGGTTGATAACTATGGTTGCATCACCGCATATTAATGTTATCTTTAACGATCTTATTTGGGCAATGCCCCACGAGGTACAAAGCATAATGCGCGATGTAATGCCCATGTTTGGTTCAGGCACTATGATGTTTAGTATGTTTATGAGCATTTTATCCAGTATTGGGATAGTAATGTGTGTATCGGTGCTAAATAGTTTTAATAATACCCTTAAACAAGAAGCCTTTAGTGACTTTGGAGGCCCGTCACCGTTGGAGTCACCACCAATGCAGTGGTAGGAGACTGTGTATTCATTTTTTTATCACAAGCTTCATTGACTGACTCGACTGGTCAATTATAATACCATTGACTATTTAAGTCAATAGTTTTTTGATTTTATTTTTTTCATATAAAAATGCAGTTATCCACCCTGTTTTAGCGGATAACTGCATTTTTAAGTTCATTTACATTGGACATTATTTATATTGCGTACAAATTCCACTCTGCCGTGTCGTGTTGATAACGGTTTCAATTTTGCATTATATTAGACTTGTCCTAAAACCCGAAGTTAGCTAAATTAGCATCACAATCAATAAACGGCTCAATCAAAGGCGTTTTAGAGGTCATAAGCGTAGCAACCCCAGGCCCATGCCCAGATATAAAACTATCGCCATGCACTACAACACCAATAGAACATGCACCACTTTTGAAGCTATAGCCATAAGAGTTATCGCAGTCTAATAAAGCCACAATATCACCAAAACGCAGCTCATGAAAGCCATACTTTTTGGCGCTGGCTTCATCAAAAAGGGTAATATCATAATCGCCTGAAATAGAGTTTGATGAGCCCAGGCCAGACCCCATCACAGCAGCAGGTGCCATTTTGGCAACGCCCACTTTCAGCTTGCCACCAGCTTCTTGGATATTTAGCTTGGACAAAAGTACTGGGGACATGTTCCACAAAAGGATTTCTGGATAATCCAAAAGTGTAAGACCTTGCCCTGTTGCTTTTATACCAATGGCATCGTCGATGCTTAACTTCTCCAATGTCTCGTCGGCAAAGTGGATGATAACATGGTCGCATCCGCCGTGTTTGCCGGTTACAAAACCCTTGTCACCTTTTGCATCACCGCTTTTTACTGTAGCCTCATTGCCAATACAGCTTAGTGCAATGTATGAAGAGTTATGGTCATCGTCTTTGTGGCGGGTAGAAACGCCAGGCTCTAGATGATCTGCCATCCAGCCCATGCAGCAGTCGCCTATTTTGGCATTATAGGTGATTGTGCCTACAGATGGTACCCAACGCGCTATCCCGTCTGCGCCAACACGGGCCATAGAGCCTCTTTTGGGATGCCACACCCCGCCCGATACGGCCATAATTGGTAGTTTGTCAGCGTTTGTTCTTAACATAATATCCTCTCCTAACAGCCCAGCATGGGCCAACTTACTTATACTTAGGCATCCAATCGCCATGGGCTTCAATCAAGTCATCTACCAATGCGCATATATCGTCAAGGCTCAGTTCTGCGGCCGTATGCGGGTCAAGCATTGCTGCGTGATAGACATGCTCTTTTTTGAGTGTAACTGCCGCCTCGATGGTACATAGGTGGACGTTTACATGGGTCATGTTCATGGCGGCAAGCTGTACTGGTAGTTTACCTACATGGCAAGGTGCTACACCATAGTTGTCTACTAAGCATGGTACTTCTACGCATGCTTCTTTGGGTAAGTTTTCTACTAGGCCACCGCTGTTTAACATGTTGCCGCCTATCTTGATTGGCTTACCTGTTATCATTGCTTCCATTATATAGGAAGCATATTCTTCGCTACGGGTATGGGGTTTGGTTTTAACCGTATCAGCTAGGGATTCAAAATCTTTGGCCCAGGCTGCAATTTGCGATATACAGCGGCGCGGGTACTCGTCTAGGGGTATATTAAATTTGTCGATAAGGTCGGGATATCCGGCCTTTATGAACCATGGGTTATACTCTGCGTTATGCTCGCTTGACTCTGTACAGTAGTAACCCAGTTTGTTGATGTACTCGTAACGTACCATATCGTTATGTTTGCCTGCTGCATTTTTTTCGGCGGCACGGCGGCGTATTTCTGGGTATAGGTCATTATTATTCTTATCTTTGATATCTAGTAGCCACCCCATATGGTTGATACCACCTATAAGCTCTTTACGGCCTTCGATTTTGTCTTCCATACCTAAGTCTCTTAAAAGCCCACTACTGCAACCTTGAACACTATGGCAAAGCCCTAAAGTTTTAACGCCTGTATAACGCTGCATAAACCCGCTTAGTATAGACATTGGGTTTGTGTAATTTAAAAACCATGCATTGGGGCATACTTCTTCCATGTCTTTTGCAAAATCTGCAAGCACTGGGATGGTACGCAACCCACGCATTATGCCACCGATACCAAGGGTGTCAGATATAGTCTGGCGTAAGCCATATTTTTTTGGCACTTCAAAGTCTGTGATAGTGCATGGGTCATAAAGCCCTACTTGTATTGCGTTTACAACAAAATCTGCGCCCTTTAGTGCCTCTTTACGGTTTTCAACACCCAGGTGTGCACTGATTTTTGCCTTGCCACCAAGCCCCTCGTTGATGGCCCTGATGATAACCTCGCTTTCTTGTAGCCGCTTGCCGTTGATGTCGTATAGTGCAATTTCACTATCGGCCAAAACGGGAGAACACATCGCGTCGCCTAGGACGTTGCGGGCAAATACAGTACTGCCTGCGCCCATAAAAGTAATTTTTGCCATTTACTTGCTCCTTTTTTGTAATTATTTGTACAAAGGCCTGTTTCTAGTGGCGAGAACAGACCCTTTAGTTACTCATGCCACATTAACTTATATTTATGCTGGTGGCAAGTTTTTGTGGTGGTGTTTCATATTCTGCCTTTCTTTCTTCCATTCATGAAGTTTATCTACAGTCAGCTGTATTATCAATAAGTGGCTTCGGGAAAAGCCCATTGAAAGTTATCACCAAATCCACGTCACATCGTATTTATGAATATTTTCATCTACAGTTATGATGGTCATTTCTTCAGCTTTTGCTGTTGCAATTATTAAACGGTCGAATGGGTCTTGATGATGTAGTGGAAGTTCTGAAATAAGTGTTACAAGTTGTGGCTGGGTTATTGGTAAAATAACAAAACCATTTTGCGATAACATCTCCCACAAATGCATCAATCCTCCATCAAAAGTGAGCTT
>Ga0123355_10021838_pt1 | contig 10254 bp, 11 predicted proteins | sample TergutEmb28metaG_3_FD_89872 | JGI IMG/M metagenome (GOLD analysis project Ga0123355, IMG submission 89872) | Embiratermes neotenicus P1 segment gut microbial communities from Petit-Saut dam, French Guiana - Emb289 P1 | ecosystem: Host-associated > Arthropoda: Insects > Digestive system > Gut ... | reverse complement strand
ATTATACTGCTGAGGGTGAAGCCGAGAAGCGTCACGCCAAGGGTCGCGCTGACATGCTGCCAAAGCTGCCCTGTTGCTATAAGCCGCTGTGCACCCGAAATTATGCGCGATGGCTGGCTAAATATGAATGCGTCTATGATACGCGCGTTTGCAGCAACCTCCCAAATTATGAAGAAGCTGAGAGCAAGAGCGATTTGTGCGGCAAGTACAAGGTGTTTGCGCCGTTTGACTTTGCGCAGGTAGGTTTCGTGTTCGAGTGTATGAGTTGCCACTAGCTCTCCAGCTCCTTCCATATGAGATTAAAATGTTTGCGAAAGTCGGGGTGTTCGCGCGCTTTTATCGGCGGCGTTTCGGTGTCTGAAAGCCCGATGTGGTGTATGTTTACGATATTCGATGGGCGGTTGCTAAGCACGATTACTCTGTCGGACACGCTGACGGCTTCTGAGATGTCGTGCGTAACAAGGATTGCTGTTTTGCCCTCCTTGCGTATGATTGTGGCAATGTCATCGGTGACGCGCAGGCGTGTCTGAAAGTCGAGCGAGGAGAACGGCTCATCGAGCAGCAGTATGCTTGGGTCTATCGCGAGGGTGCGGATAAGTGCGGCGCGCTGCCTCATTCCGCCGGATAGCTGCGATGGACGGTGGTTGCTAAATTCGGCAAGCCCGTAGCGCGCCAGGAGGTTTTCGCATGCGGCGCGGCTTTGCGGGTTTAGCTCGCCGCGGATTTCAAGCCCAAGCAAGGTATTGCCGAGGATTGTACGCCACTCAAACAAGTGGTCGCTCTGCAGCATGTATCCGACAGAACGGCTGACCTTGCCGCCATCTGCCGTAGGTTTGCCCTCGATTAGGCATTCTCCGCGAGACGGTTTGAGCAGGCCGGATATTATCGAAAGCAGGGTCGATTTGCCGCAGCCAGACGGCCCGACAATGCTCACAAACTCGCCCTTGGCAACGCCAAAACTGATGTTATCTATTGCAATTGTTTCGCTGTGTATGTCGTGGTAGTTCATGCCGATATTTTTTAGTTCAAGAATAAAACTCATGTGAAACCTCCTCGGGTGTGCCGGCGTATAATACCATGATATTACGTCAATCCTGCTTTTGTGATAGCTTGTATGGAACATGGTATATTTTCATTAAAACATCAAAAACTATAAGGTGACATGCTTCTAGGGTGTGTTCGATAATTCGCTTCCGGTAGATTTTCGAGTAAATTTTCTGCTAAGCAAGGAGGGGCGAACGCCGCATAATCGGAGAATTTCTGCAAGTGAGCCACAACGAAGCATAGTAGGAAATTTACCGAAAAGATATCTGAATGGAATTACTGAACACACCCTAAAAGAAAGTAGTTGAAAAAGTTGGCATTAGGATATATAATAGAGCAACAAGTCGTCCTTGCATTTAAATAGGGCGGCCGTTAAAGCGGAACCAACCTTCCGCCGTATTGGAGGAATCCGTATGACTGAAGTCATAAGCTGCGGAGGGGTTGTTATTCACAAGAACAAGATTCTTTGCTTGTACAAGAACCAAAATGGAAGATATATGGGTTGGGTGATGCCTAAGGGTGCGGTAGAAGAGGGCGAAACTTACAAGCAAACCGCGCTTCGCGAAGTTAGGGAAGAGAGCGGCGTAAACGCCCGAATCGTTAAATATATTGGCAAGACGCAGTATAATTTCCGCGGCAATGTAGACATTATTTCCAAGACCGTATACTGGTACTTGATGATGGCCGACTCATTCTATTGCAGGCCTCAGGCAGAGGAGCATTTCGCCGATGCAGGCTTCTACAAGCAGCACGAAGCTTACCATCTTCTGAAATTTCACGATGAAAAGCAGATAATGAAGCGAGCCTACAACGAATACAGCGAGCTTATCCGCAGCAATGAATGGCGCAAGAATGACAACCTTTTCTTCAGAAAAAGCAACTTAAAGTAGTACGAAGCAACTGTCTAGTAGTGCAAATATTAAAATAATAGGAGTGATTGTAATGAACGCTACCACCCTCTATGAGCTTAAAAAGAACATGCTCGACGAGATAAGAGCAAGAAATAACTGCATCCAAATGCTACTCATTGTGCTTTTGAGTGTTGTAATTATCGCGATTGTAGTTTTTGTTATCGTGAAGCTGGTTAAGAAGTTTAACTGCTGCGACGAATACGACCTTTACGATGACTTCGACGACTTCGACGATTTTGAAGACTTCGATTTCGACGAAGATGACGTCCTCGCAGATGACGGCGATTTTGTAAAATAGTACAGAATACTAAAAAGCTGTGATACCCTGATGTTTATGGGTTATCACAGCTTTTGCTTTTGGCTTAGATAAAAAATGGAGACACTACATTCCATAAGAAATAAGCAAACAAAACCAATATCAAAATCAGAATGAAAACAAAATATTTCTCTAGTATGCGAAAGATTTTAACCAATACATACAGGATGAAGCCGATAATTGTTATGGCGGTTATGCCGGCTATTGCAGCGGCTAATGGGCTGCCCAGCATTAAGCTTACTGCAGAACCTACCGTGATAGATTCTATGAACTGAAGAATTAACTCGCTATGTATAGAAGCCAGCGCAGCTAGTGTTATAACAGCGATTAGTATTATCCAAGCCAAGATAGTGATAAAAGGTCCGGCGGATTCGTACGCGCTGTAGTTATCCATTGCTTTGTTTAGCTCTCTAAACTTATCGCTTCCCCAAAGCTCAATTTCTAAGTCTTTTGCATCATCTATTGCGCCGCTGGTGAAGTCTGAATTTGTTAGTATTACACCAACATCGCACTTGTACAATGCTTTGCCGGCGTGTATTTCTTGCACCGCTTGGCGGCTTACTTTAGTTGAGAATCTCTTGCACTGGATTGCGTATTTTTTCGCATCTTTCATACAGGTAATATCAACGCCGCGGTCGCCGCTCTTTTTCGTAGTTTCGACATCCAAGAAACCGTTTGCTCGCAACAAATCCGCACAGTAGGACTCAAAGCTGTATCCATCCATTGCATCAATTTCGCTATTGATTTTATGAGTTTCATGATGTTGAGAAGTATTTGGCTGAATTGCCATAATAAAACCTCATTACTTTTAGCTTCTATAAAAAATCCGAGCCATTATTGATGAACTTCAATCAAAATGGTTCGGATTTTCGCATTTACTGCGGATGAGAGGACTTGAACCTCCACGGGTATACCCCACATGAACCTGAATCATGCGCGTCTGCCATTCCGCCACATCCGCGTCGCAATTTTCACTTCGCATAGTTGCTTCATAGTTCGCAGTTAACGCCTTGAATCATGGCGATTAACTGCTCCAATTCAGCAAGTGCGAAGGAAATCGCTGTATATCGAAAGATAGTATAGCATAAGGACGTGTAGAACGCAAGCGTTTTTTGTTAGTAGGGGTGGGCGATGTTATTGCCAGCGGCGCGATGTGGACATCGCGCCCTACACACGAATTGCAGTGTGTTGTAGGGCGGGGGCTTGCCCCCGTCGATGTAGTGGCGACCCTATTTGGTCGCCTGTTATGAACTGCTAGATTGCGTTGTGCGTGAACGCTGCGATAGCGCATGTTGGGATAACGCAGATTGCGCCAAGCGGATTGCCGCCGTTGAAGCCGAACAGACCGTTGTCGAAGCCTCCGCCGCCGAATCCACCGAAGCCGCCAAAGCCACATCCGCCGCCGAAGCCGCCGATTGGGCCGGTGCATGCACTGCCAACCGGACATGCAGGCGCTGCGCCGACATCGCAGAGCAAGCGGACTACGTTACAATCGACAGAAACAAGAACACCCGTGAAACCTGAGCCTGAAAGGCCGCCGCTGGTTGTGAATATAGTCACAGTTTGGCCGATATAACGGAACATGTCCTCGGTAAGTGTTGTAAGCCAAGCATCCATAAAATTTCCCCTCCTCGTCAATGTGGTGGGAGTTGTACACTCCTAGTACATCTTATGAGGCATACCGAAAAATGTTACAAGCTATATCAACGGTGTATCTTAACCTTGACTGTGACTGCATGCCGGGATATAATGGTATAGTCAATTTAATCACTAATTGTAGGGGTGAAGTATGAGCAAAACAATGAAAGCTCTAATTAAGAAACACCCACAAAAAGGGCTGTGGCTGGAAGAAACTGCAGTGCCGGAAATCGGCAACAATGATGTGCTGGTGAAGATAAAACGCACAGCAATCTGCGGAACAGACATGCACATATACGAATGGAACGACTGGGCCGAGAGGACAATTCCCGTGCCGATGGTAGTGGGACACGAGTTTGTTGGCACGGTTGAGGCGGTCGGCTGCAATGTTGAGCATATCAAAGTCGGCGCGTTGGTAAGCGGCGAGGGGCATTTGGTGTGTGGAGCTTGCCGAAACTGCCTAGCGGGGCGCGAACATTACTGCCCTAACACAAAGGGTATCGGCGTAAACCGCGCGGGTGCTTTTGCCGAGTATCTATCGATACCTGCGAGTAACGTGTGGGTTTGCGACCCAACTCTGGACGAGCGTATTTACAGCTTCTTCGACCCATTCGGCAACGCGATACATACGGCATTAAGCTTTGGCGTTATCGGCGAGGATGTCCTGATTACAGGCGGCGGGCCGATAGGCATAATGGCGGCGGCAATTGCGCGTCACTCGGGAGCGCGCCATGTGGTGCTTACCGAGCTTAACCCATATCGCATAGAACTTGCGCGCAAGATGGGTATCAAGAACGCGGTGAACCCAAAAGAAGTCAACCTCAAGCAATTGCAAAAGGATTTAGGCATGAAAGAAGGCTTTGACGTTGGGCTTGAAACATCGGGGAGCTCTCATGCGTTTAACGATATGATAAACAACATGGTATCGGGCGGAAAAATCGCGCTTCTTGGGCTGCAAGGGCAGGATACGAAGATTAATTGGGATAGAGTAATCTTCGGCAGCCTGACAATCAAGGGGATTTACGGGCGCGAAATGTACGATTCTTGGTACAAGATGACAGCCCTGCTGCAATCTGGGCTTGACCTTACGCCGCTCATAACCCACGAGTTCGATGTGGCTGACTATGAAGAGGCATTCAAGGTTATGGAAAGCACGAATTGCGGTAAAGTTATATTGAAATGGTCGTAAATTAGAACTCACAAGATTTGAAAGGATTGAAGAAAATGCCTAGAGAAAACTATGCGCAACGCATAAAAACAAACTTAGATAACCTGCGCAAAGCAGGAACTTACAAGACACTCAAACATGTTACGACGGCTATGGGTTCTACCGCGCATGTCGAGGAATTTGGCGATGCAATCATCATGTGTTCGAACAACTACATAGGGCTTGCGAATAATCCGGAGGTTGTAAAAGCTGGAGTTGCTGCGCTTGAAAAGTACGGCGCAGGTGCGTCATCCGTGCGTTTTATCTGCGGTACGTTCGACATTCACAGAAAGCTTGAGCAAAAGACAGCCGAGTTTCTGGGCATGGAAGCCGCTCTCACATATACTTCTTGCTTTGCGGCTAACACTGCGGCGATTCCTGCATTCCTGCAAGACGGCGATGCCGTTATCTCGGACGAGCTAAACCACGCAAGCATTATCGACGGCTGCCGCATGGTATCAAAAGGCGTATCGAAGCATGTGTACAAGCATGCCGACATGGCAAGCCTTGAAGAAAAACTCAAGCTTACGGCAGATGCCGGAGCGGTGCTGGTTATAACTGACGGCGTGTTCTCGATGGAGGGCGACATTGCGCCTCTGCCCGAGATTATTGCGCTGTGCAAACGCTACAACGCGCTGTTGATGGTGGATGACTCGCACTCATCTGGGGTTATCGGCAAGACTGGACGCGGCACGATGGAATACTATGGTGTGACCGAGGGTGTTGACATTATTTCTGGTACATACGGTAAGGCTCTTGGCGGCGCAGGCGGCGGTTTTATTGCGGCAAGCAAGGATATCTGTGAAATGCTTGTACAGAAATCACGCCCGCACTTGTTCTCGAACTCTCTGCCGCCGGTGCTGTGCGCGATTGCACTCGCCGCGATAGAATACCTCGAGGCGCATCCTGAGATTGTCACATCTTTGCGCAAGAAAACCGAGTACGCGCGGACTGCCATTAAGGCGGCAGGGCTTAGCCCACTCGAGGGTGACAGCGCGATAATTCCGATAATCGTCGGCGAAACTTCTACCGCGATAAGCGCGTCCGAAGCGATGATGAAACGCGGAGTTTACGCCATCGGTTTTGGTTTCCCTGTTGTGCCGGAGGGCGAGGCGCGTATCCGCCTGCAAATATCCGACACACTATCATACGAAGAAATCGACAAGGCTGTTGCGGTTGTTAAGGATTGTGTAGACGCACTGTAAAAATGGAGATTGTTTTGTAGGGACGACCGTCCTCGGTCGTCCGCTTGTTGAGAGGATTTTGCAAATGAAATTCAAAATACGTCCAGCCTATGAGGACGACGCGGCTGACATAAACGATATTAGACGGCAGGAGAGTGTGCTGCCGAATATATTGGCAGTGCCGTCTGAAACGTCGTCGCATACTGAGGATTGGCTCAGCAGTATAGACCCTGCAATGCAGCATGTTTTTGTTGCCGAGGTGGAGCATGACGGCGAAGCTAAGGTTGTGGGAATAGCCTCGCTTGCGATATCGAGCAGGCTGCGGCAACGCCATAGCGCCGGAATAGGCATAATGCTACACGAAGATTACCACGGCAAGGGCATCGGCACAGCCCTGATGGACGCGATTATTAGCCTTGCTGATAACTGGCTTATGCTTGTGCGCCTCGAACTTGACGTTCTGGCAGTCAACGAGGGTGCGGTGCGCTTTTACGAACGCTTGGGCTTCGTTAAAGAGGGCGTGAAAGTCAAGGATACAATTAGGCTCGGCAAGTATGTAGATTCAATCTTCATGGCGCGGATTAACCATAAAGCGATTAATTAGATAGTATTGTAAATATGAAAACTTCCCTGCGAATTGGCAGCAGGGAAGTTTTGTTTTGTGGGTTAGTATAACGGAGTTGGCTTCAATTGGGGGGATTGCGGGTCAAGCCCGCAATAGAGTTGTAACGAAACGGAACTACATTGTCACCCTGAACGAAGTGAAGGGTCTTATATTTTGAAAAGATAAGATTCTTCGCCCAAGCGGTTTGCCTTTGGCAAACTGGCTTTCAGCCATTTTTGCAAAGCAAAAACGCAAAGGCTCAGAATGACAAACTCCTAGTTTCGTTACAAGTCTAATGACGGGCTATAACGGAATTGAAATCGGAATCGTCTTTGAGAGGAACGAAGCAATCCAGTAAATTGAATTATGCGGCGCGTCGGGTCGCCGCGCCCTACCTACATGTTAGTTGTAGGTAGGGCTTCTATGCCTGAATGCAAACCCTATGATGATAGCTTATCCTGAAAATCGAGAACGTCAACCATCAGCAGGATTCCCATGTTTAAGCCATAGGCGAAAACATCCGCATTTTCGAAGCTAAAGGATTTTGCGTAGAGGATTTCGAGTTCCTCAATCTGCTCCCATTGTTTTGGTGATAGAGTATTTCGAAAATTTGTCTGAATATCGATGATTTTGCGGCTTACCTCGGTGTATTCTGGGTCTTTTGGTCTGTCGCGTTCGCATGGTGATATTTCACCATAATACAATGCTTTCATAAATGAGTTCATATCATAGCTCCTCATAATGGGATATTTTATATCGACACAAAAATTATACCCCATATCGGGGTTGAAGTCAATACCCCATATTGGGGTTAAAAACGATAAGCCATATTGGGTTATATATAATTGATGTGAGGTGAGGTGTTTGAAATATCCGAGAGTTAGAAATATAAGAGAAGACCGAGATTTAAAGCAATCCGATATTGCTAAATATCTAGGTGTAAGACAAACAGCATACTCAAAGTATGAATTGGGGCAACGTAATATGACACCAGAAATTCTAATCAAACTTGCAAAATTTCACAACACAAGCGTTGATTATCTGCTGGGCTGCACTGATACAAAAGAGCCGTATACAAGAAGTTCCACGATGTAGGGGGCGGCGTCCCCGACGCCCCGAAAAAATATAACGGCGGGAGCAAGCCCCCGCCCTACAAATGCAGTTGTAGGGACACCATTCATGGCGTCCGTTATTCTGCTATATTTCAAAGTTAAACCTTAAACCCTCTGCTTCGCGAATATCATCCATAATCTTGATGATGCCGACGCTGAATTCAGGGCTTAGCTGGCTGCTTTCAGTCAGGCCTTGGCGTACGCATTTTGTGAATTCGCGTACTTGGTATTCGAAGCCGTTTATGTCGAACGGCATGTTGTATTCGGTAGGTTCGCCGTCTTGTGGGTGTAATGTCATCGTGGTTGCTACTTGGTAGTTTGGTAGGTGAATCAGCCCTGCACTTCCGAAAATAACGCCCTCGACAGGCATTCTCGCGCCGATTGACGATGTCAGGGCGGCTGTTGTGCCGCATGGGTAAGACAATAACACGCTGGCAAGGTCGTCCGTGCCGTAGCCGGAGATATTCAAATGAGCCTGAATTGACGATGGATTTACTCCAAGCAGCATTGCCGCGAAGCCGATGTTGTAAATGCCGACATCCAGCAGTGAGCCGCCGCCAAGAGAGGGGTCTAGCTTAAAATCCTTGCGCGCGCCGGCAGGAGCAAAGCCAAATTCTGCACGGATATGCCTGACTTCGCCGATAGCCCCGCCGCTGATTAGTTCGCGGATTTTGGCGTACATTGGCAGGTGCATAGTCCACAAGCCATCCATAATCAGCAAGTTTTTGGACTTAGCAATTTCGTAGAGTTTGCGTGCGTCTGCGGCATTTGTGGTGAATGGCTTTTCGCAGAGAACATGCTTGCCGCCCTCTAAGCAGAGCAGGGCATTCTCGAAGTGGAACACGTTAGGCGTGGCTATGTATACTGCGTCGATTTCGCTCGAAGCCGCCATTTCTTCGTACGAGCCGAAAGCTGTAGCAGCACCGTATTGCTTGGCGAAAGCTTGAGCCTTTTCAATATCGCGTGAAGCAACCCCCGCAAAAACAACTTCGCCTTTCATGCCGTTTAAAGTTTCGGCAAACTTCTTTGCTATCGTTCCTGTAGATAAGACTCCCCATCTTAACATGTGTATCATCCTTTCTATATTGGTTACGTAGAGCCGCCATATATGGCGGCCGTTTAATGCGGCGGGGGCAAGCCGGGTCGCATGGCGAGCAGGTGCGCTTTGTCTTTCGCAGGCTTCAATGCGAAAGACAGCACCGACCAGCCCTCACCCTACAAGTTCTTTAGCCCCTCACGTAGAGCGGGTGTTTTTATTTTGATGAATGTTCCCTTGACGCCCATCGAGTGTGCTTCGAGAAGTCCGGCGGACTCGAGTTTTCTGAGGGCGTTTACAATAGCCGAGCGAGTTGCTTTGCTCTCGGCGGCTATGGTCGACGCGATTATGTTGCCCTCATCCCCATGCAGGCGGCGCAGTACCTCTGAAATTGCCTCAAGTTCCGAGTAGCTAAGTGTGCCAATGGCGGCTCTAACGGCTGATTCTCCTTTGGCTGCCGCCGCTTGGCTTTCGTTCTTTAAGGCTTGTAAGTTTGCGGCAAGCAAAGCGCTTGTCATTTTGCCCATCGTAAATTCTTCATCTGAAAAAGCATGATTTCGCATGGCGACAAAACTGCCTAGCCGCGTTTTTTTGGCATATATCGGCACAACCATCGCAACATTGTTGTCACACTTTGCCTCAAGCAATCCAACAAGCGAGATATTCATGCTTGCCTGCGAAGTAGCAGCAGCTATGGCTGATAAGCCATGTGTAGAATTTACATCACGCAATACCAGTGCCTCGGCCTTGGTATGCTCATAAAAAAGCTCACACACCAAAGCTACGGATGCTTCGTATCCGCTTGTGTGTGTGAGCCCATTGTAGACACAGTCGATAAAATTATTGAGTTTGTTCATCGTCTTCCTGTTCCGGCTTTTCGATAGAGTAGCCGCACTTTTCGCCTGTACACACGATACGCACTGGCTTCTTGCCTTTTTCTACAAGGAATTCGCCGCATTGCGGACATTTTTCGCCGGTTGGTTTCTGCCACGACATGAAGTTGCACTCAGGGTGTGCCGAATCTTCGTGATGTCCGCCGCCATGTTCACAGCCAAAGTACTTGCGCCCATTTTTCGACTTTTTGATGAGAACTTTGCCGCCGCAAAGCGGGCAGTTTACGCCTGCTTCTTCGAAGAACGGCTTGGTGTTGCGGCATTCAGGGAAGCCAGGGCAGGCTAGGAATTTGCCGAATCTGCCGTATT
>Ga0123355_10021836_pt1 | contig 10255 bp, 9 predicted proteins | sample TergutEmb28metaG_3_FD_89872 | JGI IMG/M metagenome (GOLD analysis project Ga0123355, IMG submission 89872) | Embiratermes neotenicus P1 segment gut microbial communities from Petit-Saut dam, French Guiana - Emb289 P1 | ecosystem: Host-associated > Arthropoda: Insects > Digestive system > Gut ... | reverse complement strand
CAATACATGATATACTCCCTTGTATCCGGCTTTTTCTATTGCTAACAAATCCTTAGGATATGCAACCACACAAATAAGCGACGCATCTCTTGTCGTACAAATCCCGCACTCGTCCATATCCGTAAGATTTCCACAAGTCCTACAAAATCTAACCCCGTCCTTAACTGACATAAAAGCACGGCAAAAACATTCGGCATCCGCCTTAGACATATCAACGACACTATAAGCGTAACGTAATGCCGTCTTACTCCCCACTCCCGGCAATCTACTAAATGCCGAAGCCAGGGTTGCTATTGGCTCTGGAATGTTTTTCATACACTGTTTACCTGTTTTTCCAGCTTATAAAGTCCTCCAGCAAAATACCGCCTCTGCCCTCTGCTATAGCAAATTCAAAATTCACATTATTCCGTACACTTTCGGAGCTTTGGCTGTCTTCTGAAAAATGGTCAAAAATCATGCGTCCCGTATTATAGGCGCGGTACTCAAAATCAAAAGTGCCGCCAAATCTTGCCATAAGAGCTTGGAAATTATCCCTCTCACACCGAATTTCCATAATATTGTTATCTTCGTCCACATCCATTTCATTAAGCGTAACTACCGTTAAATAATGCGGTCTATGTCTATTGCCATTGCTATAACCGCTATCATTAGCGTTAATGTCATCTCCCCTAAGTCCTATGAAGGTGGTCGAACGCAAGATTACCCTATCGGCAAAATCAATAAAAACCGACCCGCCAAAATCATTCTCCGCAAACAAGCTGTCGGTCATATACTCAATAAGTAGGCTAATCGTAAAAAAATAATCGCCGTTAATCTCAACTTTTCCGATTTCTATATCAAGTATATCGCCCATATCTCCGCCGCCGTACGCAGGAAGCGACAACTTAGACATTATATAATAGCTAAGCTCTATGTCTCTAATAAACGGTCGAAGCTCCGCCGCAGATCTTGTATCGGCAAAAAATCTGGACTCATCAAAAGTATTAACGACATCATAGTCAAATTTCATTCTGCCATCAAGAATATCCCCGATACTCGTCACCCTCGCTTCCTCCGTGTCAAATCGGAAAAATTTATCGTTAATTTGTCCTAAAGCGTCCCGCTCGTCACGCTCCATGGGTCGCCGCGTTGTCCACCTATCGCCATTAACGACGGAATAATCTCTAAGACCCCATAAAAGCGACCTGCTTGTCACATCCTCCTCGTCGCCTTCGTTAATACCGCTCAAAAAAAGCACCATCTCAACAGGGTCAAAATCAATTCGACCGTCATAGTAGCTGTCCGGCTCGACAAAATTCCCAACAAGAGCCGTCACCGGAGCAATAAATCTTACGGAGAGGTCGTCTATAAAACTTTGAGTCGTCATAGGCTCGTTAGCCATAATAAATATTCCGTCAATTACTCTATGAAAACTTTCCGTTTGCCTTTCGTTCATTGTCCCCGCCGACATAACAACTGCAATATCTTCACTAATACCGATAGTCGTATTAAGCAAAACCTCTTCGGGCAAAACAAAACTTCCTACATCCCCAAGCCACCCAAATCCGATTGAGTTAAGCATACTTCTAACCATAGCATCCGCGTCTATAGCGAATTGAACATCCGCTGTAACAATCTCATCCGTATTCCTGCCAAAGACTATCGCCCGTATAGTCATATCAATATCGTTAGGAATTATGCCCGGCATTTGTCTGCTACTTAAAAGAGATTGCAATAATGCATTAGCAAAGGAGGCGAATTCGTTACCTGCCATCCTCATTAAATACTTGCCGTCATCGTGTAAATACGGACAAAACTCGTCAAGCCTCTCAAAGTCAATGTTTTCTCTTCGGAAAATATTTTGAAAAAGATTGTCCCCTCCCTCAATTGTTATATTACCGGCTACATTACGAGGGGAAATTACTGTCGCGGGTTTAAATTGTCCGCCTGCATTATGTTCAGTTGCCTCGCTTTCCAAATATTCGGTTATCCTTTCAGCACTTAATCCGGCGTTAGAATTAAGAAATAATCCTTCTTCTAACGCTCTAAAAAATCTATACTCATCCGCATCAGAATGCTCTGCCGGCAATCTGTTCGCATCAACCCACCTAATTCCGCGAAAGACCCTTACACTGTCTGCGATTCCAAAACCCCACCGGCTTATCATTACTCTGTCAACACCAAAAACAGCCGCTGCGCAAATACCGAAAAATAGGGTGAACGCCATAAACGCCGCCGTCATGCAACAACGACAACCTCTGCCTCTATTTCCGTGTTTTCTACTGTTTCTAACTCTTGACATTTAATTATTTATCGATTATCGGCGGCGAATGTTTGGTTTCGTTGCTCAGTCAATTTCATAAAGCAGTCTGCCTACTGTCCAGCCATTTAACTATATCTGACATTACTTCCTCACGATTTCGCTCAAACAGCAAATCATGTCTTGCTTTCTTATATAGTTTGTACTCGGTTTTTTCAAAACCTTTTTTTCGATATACCTTGCACAGCTTTTTTATTCCCCGTCCGAACCAGCTTAGACAGTCTCTTTCTCCGCCTAGCATCATAATCGGGATATTAGCAAAAGTCTTACTATGTTTTCCTTTAACAAGTTTTCTAAGTCCCATAAAATATGACCTGAAAAAATTATTATCGCATACAAAGCCCGTTAGCTCATCAGTATTAAACTTACCGACCTCTTCAAAGTCACGGTTAAGCCATCCGTTAATACCTTCATGGAAAATCAAATCGTAACTCCTGTACCCTCTCGCAAAATGCTGTCCGTCTCGATTGCCGCCCTTTTTAGTCGCCTTAAAATATGAAGCCTTTCGTCCCGCCCAAAATCTAATGTCCTTAGCGTAAGTTGTTCCAATCAAAATAAAACCGCTTATTAATATCCTGTTCTTTAGCCCTCCGCTTTTAATCAATCCCTGAACCAAGAACGCTCCGTAATCATAAGCAAGTATATACATCGGCGATTCCGCATATTCTATACTCATTCTTTCAACTAATTCCGCCGCGTCACTCATAGATTTTTGAAAATGATCTTTAGCTGTCTTACCTAAATTATCTTTGTCCGTCAGTCCGTGTCCTCTTAAATCCAAACCGGCTACAATATACCCCTCTTCGTTAAGTCTCTTTGCAAAGTCGTTATAACGCCCCACGCACTCACTCATTCCGTGCAGTATAAGAATACTTCCTTTAGGCTGCTTTATCATCCTATCCCAAACGGTCACGCTAAGTCTGTATCCGTCCTCGGCTTTCAAAATAAATTGTACGTTATCCGTTTCCAATATGAATATCCGCGCCACCACAAAGATAAAATAGTAGTATGCCCAATAATTATACACTCTTACGGACACGATGTCAATTAAAATAATGCCGTACAGTGTTTTTGCGGCGTATACAACATGAGAATTACTTAATCTCCGCAAGATTCCCGTTACAACAGGTTTATTATGACAATACCCGCAAAAAAGAAAAAAATCATACTCACCGGGGGCGGCACAGGCGGACATGTTCTTCCTAATCTCGCCCTTGCCCCGCGCCTAAAAACATCGTTTGATATATACTACATCGGAGCACCAAACAGTATAGAGGAAGACTTGGTCAAAAAAAACGGCGGCATTCCTTTTTTTGCCGTTCCGTCCGTTAAATTCCGTAGGTCGTTAAGCCCCCATAATTTGTTTATACCGTTCAAACTCCTATCCGGCATACGCAAAGCAAAAAAGCTCCTTAAAGAAATCAAACCCGATATTGTATTTAGCAAGGGAGGTTATGTCGCGCTCCCTGTAGTTATGGCGGCGCGAAAACTAAAAATCCCCTATATAATTCATGAAAGCGACATGAGTATGGGACTTGCTAACCGCCTTGTAGCAAAAAAAGCTAAATATGTGTGCGGGGGGTTTGCGGATGCCGTTAAGCATCTTCAAAACGGTATTCATACAGGCTCACCAATCCGCCACTCCTTATATGAGGGTAATCCGCAAAAAGCAAAGGCATCATTAAACATTACATCCGACAAACCTGTTCTGCTAATAACAGGCGGAAGCAGCGGCTCGGTCGCAATTAATCAAATTGCAATTAAATGTCTTGATAAACTAACTCAAGAGTACACGATTCTTCACTTAACAGGCAAGGGTAAATTACCCGCGCAGTCCTCACTCTTCACTTCGTCTTATTATCCCATAGAGTTCACACAAAATATTCAAGATCTCTTCGCCCTAACATCGCTATGCGTCACAAGGGGCGGGGCGGGAGCGTTATTTGAGCTAACCGCTTTAGGTATTCCTTCTCTAATCATTCCTTTGCCAAAAAGCCGCTCTAGTAGAGGTGACCAAGTCCAAAACGCGCAATATTTTAAAGAACGAGATTACGCCATAATATTAGAACAAGAAAATCTAAACCCCGACAATCTTGTATTGAGTATAAAGGAACTATCAGCCCAAGCTCCTGCGCTAAAAAAAGCAATGCTGACAGCAACGGAAATAGACGGTTCGGCAAAAATAGTCAACTTAATTACCAAAACAGCTTTTTCATAAGTTTTTATCAATAAAAATTAAATACACGGTTTTTTTACTAGCCGAAAAAGTTGTTTTATGGTATAATAGAGGCAATATAAAACAACTTTTCGGAGGATTTATGCCATTAGTTAATACTAAAGATATGTTGGCAAAGGCCTATGCGGGCGGCTATGCCGTCGGAGCTTTTAATGTCAACAACATGGAGCTTATTCAGGGGATTGTCGAGGCGGGCAAGGAAGAAAAAGCGCCGCTTATCTTACAAGTGAGCAGCGGAGCGCGTAAATACGCTAATTCGGTTTATCTTAAAAAGCTTGTCGAAGCGGCGGTTGAGGACAGCAGTCTTCCGATAGCTCTACACCTTGATCACGGTGACAGCTTTGAACTATGCAAGACTTGTATTGACGACGGCTTTACATCGGTTATGATTGATGGTAGCCATCATTCATTTGCCGAAAATATTAAAGTAACAAAACAGGTCGTTGCATACGCTCACGCCAGAGGCGTTACCGTCGAAGCCGAACTTGGACGTCTTGCCGGCATTGAGGACGATGTAAATGTAAGCGAAGAGGACAGTGCCTTTACAGACCCCGAACAAGTCGAGGAATTTGTCGAAAAAACAGGCGTTGACAGCCTTGCAATAGCTATCGGCACATCTCACGGTGCTTTCAAATTTAAAGGCGAAGCAAAACTCCGTTTTGATATTCTTGAAGATATCGGCAAACGCTTGCCTAAATTTCCCATTGTACTACACGGCGCAAGTAGCGTCCTGCAAGAGCATGTAGCACTCGTCAATCAATACGGCGGAAGCATGCCGGGAGCAAAGGGCGTACCCGAAGAAATGCTACGAAGGGCGGCAAGCATGAGCGTATGTAAAATCAATATCGACAGTGATTTGCGAATGGGCTTTACAGCAGCGGTAAGACAGCACTTCGCGCAAAATCCTTCCCATTTTGACCCCCGTCAATATTTAAGCCCCGCCCGCGAAATGATAAAACAAGTTGTCAAGCACAAACTTATCCATGTGCTTGGATGCAGCGGAAAAGCATAGTGCAGTTATATATAGATTACAATTTGGAAAAGGGACACAATTAATTGTGTCCCTTTTCCAAATTGTAATCTATTACTCTTACTAATCTACACTCTTATATCATCCGGCGCATCTATTATATCAAGCAGCCTCGAGATCTTTTTTCTTGCACCGCGCTTAAATATTACTCCCCATATCCCATACATAACAGAGTTTTTCTTAACGTTTCTTTGTCTGTATGCCTCTATATTTACAGTATAACCGTCGGTTATTTCGATATAAAAAATGTCTCCGCTAAAAAATCCGGGAAAATCCTTTGAGCAAATGAGTTTAGAGTTTTCTTCACTTAAAGAAAAACCCTCTCCCCTAAGGTAACTTACAAGGCTGCCCTTTTGCTCGACGGACAGTCTTTGGTTAATTTCTCTACTCCATACCCCTCTACCGTTAAGCAGTCTGTCTAACAGTTCTCCCGCTATCATTAGGATTATAGGCATCGGGGCTACCAAAATTATTGAGCTAACCATGAAAAACATGCCCGCTGTAGTTTCAAGTTCAGGGTCATGCAATATTCCGATAGCCAAAAAGGCTATCCCGAATACAAAGCTAAAACATAATAATAGCATACATAAACCCGAAGCGGTTAATTTCAAACGTCTTTTTTTCATATTATATTACTTATATTTATCCCAAGACCGGTCGCCGCTATTGTCATTATTGTTATTACCGCCGGCTCCCCAATTAGAAGTCGGTTGATTATCTGACAGAGATTCGTTATCGTTAGACATATTGAGATTGGTGTTTTGGGCATCAACACCCGAATTAGAACCAGTCTCTTCATAAGAACGCTCCCGCCACCCCAAATAACACAATAGCTCCGCCAAATACGCCTAAATTAAATAAAAATATAATCGGAATCGTAATGACCGTAAATACGATAAGCGGCACAATTTGAATTAAGAAAAATCTTTTCATATTGAAATCCTCTGCATATGTATATTACATTAAAAATAATATTTAGGTCAAGTGTTTTTAGAACAATTTGAAATGTTGCTATATTACAAAACTATTTCAAAAAAACCGGGATAACTCACGTCGGCGCATTCCCGTCCGATTACTTTGCCGCCGTTTTTACTAAGAGCTAAAGCGACTGCTCCGCCCATGGCAATCCGGTGATCGCCTTTCGCATCAATTATTCCGCCGTCCAAATATCCCTTGCCGTCTACAATCATTCCGTCTGGGGTAGCGGTCGCAAAGCCGCCCAAGGAGTTAACCATACCCACAACGGTGTCGATACGGTTACTTTCTTTTACTTTTAACTCTGCCGCGTCTTTGATTATTGATTTGCCTTTTGCAAAGCATGCCAAAACGGCAAGTGCCGGAATTTCGTCAATTAGACGCGGGATAACGTCACCTTGTATAACAAAAGGCTTGAGGGCGGCTTTTTCGATTGTTATGTCGGCAACAGGTTCATCTATTTCGTCACCGCGAACTTGCGACGAAACAACCCCATGGTTTACCCTAACTCCTGCTGCTCTCAATACATCCAAGAGACCATCCCTTGTAGGATTAACTCCGACATTCTTTAATACAACCTTACCTTGTACCGCCGCTAAAACCGCAGGAAATGCAGCACTGCTTATATCTCCCGGCACAGTAATATCTACCGCTTTAAGAACACTCCGTTCTGCCCTAACAGCAGTCTCTCCATCCCCCTGTCCTCTATTCTCTTTTATCTTAGCCCCCATACCCCTTAACATTATTTCCGTATGATTACGGCTAACCAATTTTTCTCTAACAACCGTTTCGCCGTCAGCGTTAAGTCCGGCTAAAAGTATAGCACTTTTGACTTGCGCGCTGGCTACAGGCATGGTATAATCAATCCCTTTTAATCTTTTGCCTCTAATAATAAGCGGGGCAAATCCGTCACCGCCTAAGCATTCTATATCCGCACCCATTAGCCGAAGCGGTTCGACAACTCTTTTCATTGGTCGGCGCTTTATACTCTCGTCGCCGTTAAGTTCGGCATGCAATCCTTCAAATCCCGTCAAAACTCCGGCAAGCAGTCTGATTGTTGTACCGCTATTGCCGACGTCAAGCTTGATTTTTTCCTTTCCGAATTTTAGTCCTCCCTTTACAGTTACAATTTTTTCACCGTCACTTTTAATTTCAATCTCCGCGCCTAACTTGCGTATGCAATCAATAGTACTCAAACAATCGGCGCCAAGTAACGCACCCCTAACAACTGTTATCCCTTCCGTAAGAGCGCCAAACATCACCGCCCTATGCGTAATACTTTTGTCGCCCGGAACTGACAATACTCTATCGTAATTTTTGATTGGTTTGATTATCATATACTCACCACTTCAATTACTCCCGTCTTAATCGGCACCACATACGCCACCTTACCGCCTTCATTTTTTTTATCCTTTTGAGTTGCCTTATCTATTGCAGTTTTATTATGTTTTACATGCGGATCGCTTCTTCCGCTTAGTACAATATCAAGCAAATCTCTAATTTGTTTCAAAAAAGCCGCCTCAATCATATCCTCAAAAAGGTTTGTCTCGTGTTTTATCCCCCAAAGCACATATTCGCCGTGCGTTAGTTTGTATCCGTCTACACTCTCTAATGCATGCCCGATGGTATGCCCCAAATTTAATATGCGCCTTAATCCGTTTTCTTTAAAATCTATTTGTGTTACCTTTTCTTTAAACTTAGCACATGATTCCACCGCTTGCTTAATAAAATTCATGTCCTTATTCATAAGTAAATTGCGATTGCTGTAGATAAATTTCCACAAATTAGGTTCCAGTACCGCCGTTTTGACAACTTCTCCTATACCGCTAAGCCATTCAACATCGGGCAAGGTTTTCAAAAAATCGGTGCAAATAATCACTTTCTTAGGCATCCAAAATGCGCCGAACATATTTTTAAATGTGCCGATATTAACCGCTGTTTTGCCGCCGATTCCGCTGTCAACCATAGCCAAAAGCGTTGTCGGAACACTCACCCATTCTACTCCGCGCATATAGTTTGCCGCAACAACCCCCGCCGTATCGCCTACTACCCCGCCGCCAAGCGCGACAATCTTAGTCTTGCGGTCGCATCCCGCTTCTAACATAGCCGCAGCAATTTTTTCGGCTGTTTGTAAATTCTTGTACTTTTCTCCGCTCGGCACTGCAAATTTAACCTTGCTGTCAATATTAAACTTGTCTTTATAAAGCTCAAAAATATTATCGTCAACAATCAAAAAAACATTATCGCACCCTAACTCCGAAGTAACGCGATTATAACCGCTCTCAACAATAGCATTAATCTTAGACTCAATGAGAAGCGGGGTCATTAATATTTTGGAAATATCATATGTGTTATCCATATTAAGCAACTACTTTATAATAAGACTCTTGACCTCGTCGATATTTATTACTTTATCAAATTTCGGTTTTTTGCTGAATAAACTCCTCAACAAGCCGGGCATAGGCAGAGCTGTAAATTCCTCAAGTTTTTTACAATCCTTATTGACAATACCTGTAGACTTTATGTCTACAGCGTCAAGTACAGTATCGGTGAATTTATACGGACTTGCCGTGCTGACCACTACTGTCGGGGTGTCTTTCACTTCCTTATCACACCAGACTTTATCGTCCCAAACCTTGAGCGCAACGGCGGTGTGAGGGTCGCTTATATAACCGTATTCCTCAAAAAACTCCTCAATTGTATCGGCTACCTCGTCCTCATCAGCCCAGCCCGCGGAAAAGATTTTGTCTGTTTGCTTTTTTTCTTCGGCGGTGATGGTGTAACGACCGTTTTTCTTTAAGCCGGTCATTCGCTGCGCAGTCACTTTACTGTCGCGGTTTAATAATTCAAAGACAAGTCTTTCCAGATTACTTGACACTAAAATATCCATGCTTGGAGATGTTGTCTTATGGAAATCCCTCTTTGAAATATCGTATGAACCTAAATTGAAGAAATCGGTGAGAACCTTATTTTGATTGCTGGCGCAAATGAGTTTACCTATCGGAAGTCCCGTTTTGAGAGCGTAATAACCCGCTAAGATGTTGCCGAAATTTCCGCTGGGGACTACAAAGTTTACCTTGTCACCGTTTTTGATTTGTCCCGCCGAAAGCATATCGGCATAAGCCGAAAAGTAATAGGCCACTTGAGGAATAAGCCGTCCGATGTTGATGGAATTAGCACTGGATAGGGATATGTTGTCTTTAGCGAGTGCTTTTCGGATTTCCGCGTCTTCAAAGATATTTTTAACCGCGCGTTGGGCATCGTCGAAATTCCCCTTGACGGCAACAACATTGACATTATTCCCTTCGGCGGTTGTCATCTGTAATTTTTGAAGCGGACTGACTCCCTCATCGGGATAAAGCACGATAACCTTGACACCGTCTGCATCCTTAAAACCGTTTAACGCGGCCGTTCCCGTATCTCCGCTTGTCGCGGTGAGTATGATTGTCTGCGTGTAATCCCCGATTTTTTTCTTAGCGCTTACAAATAATTTTGGCAAAACACTTAGTGCCATATCCTTAAAAGCTAAAGTCGGGCCGTGCCATAATTCTAGGACGAATAAGTTTTGGTCAAGTTTTACTAAAGGCGCGGGGTCGCCGTCAAATGAAGTATACGCCTCCTCGCAATACTGCAAAAGCTCCTCTTTTGAAAAATCGTCAAAAAACAATCCCAGAATATAAGCGCACCTTTCGGGATAACTCATTTCTGTGAGCCT
>Ga0123355_10021834_pt1 | contig 10255 bp, 13 predicted proteins | sample TergutEmb28metaG_3_FD_89872 | JGI IMG/M metagenome (GOLD analysis project Ga0123355, IMG submission 89872) | Embiratermes neotenicus P1 segment gut microbial communities from Petit-Saut dam, French Guiana - Emb289 P1 | ecosystem: Host-associated > Arthropoda: Insects > Digestive system > Gut ... | reverse complement strand
GGTGGGTGGGTGGATGGATGGGTGGATGGATGGGTGGATGGATGGATGGATGGATGGATGGATGGATGGATGGATGGATAATGGATGGATGGATGGATGGATGGATGGATGGATGGATGGGTGGATGGATGGATGGATGGATGGATGGATGGATGGATGGATGGATGGATGGATAATGGATGGATGGATGGATGGATGGATGGATGGATGGACGAGAAAGAAAGAAAGAAAGTAATATGATTTACACACTTGTGTTCCAGAACACCAAAATGTATTACACACGTTGTGGTTGCTTCTCCTAACCTTCTGTAATGTTGCTAACAAATTATATTAAGCTCTGGCCGTTACTGTATCCAATTAAATGAGCGGTTTGTAAACCAAAGTGGCTTGAGTTCCTCTAGAACATAAAATAAATGGCTCGGGCATTACGTCACTTCTCGTCGCTTTGGGTTTAGTTATTATAATTTCCGAGAACACAATCGCTGCAGATTGCCTCGAATTGAGGTCGTACTGTTGTTTACAACTTTACATTGTCAACGCGGATCGTATTTTATTTTCCTGAATACTGACTGGGGGATTCATTTCGAAACCTACGAAATGAAACAGGGAAACAAATCAGTCGCTAATCCTATTAGAGAGAAATTCGAAACTTTTGAATATTATTTACATTTGGTGCCTGTTTTACTCATTCAGCTGTTTTGGCACATCGAATGTGATCGGGAATCATAATCATAAGCACAAACACGACAGAGAGGCGTGCGTGTTCCAAGAACGTAAACAATCATGTACCGGGGTGGGCAAAAGCAGGTTTACAGTTGTGAGTACGCGAAACACAGAGTTTATTCTCGTATTATATGTGTAAATAACGAAGGCCTGCAATTTGAGCACTTACGAGATTGTAGCTAAGTGCACTGTGCCATTGTGACATTCTTCTGAGTTAATAACGCTGTTACAATAATTATAACCCGCATATCTTTTACCATACGAACAACTGTAAACCTACTTTTGCCCACCCCGTTATATAGAAATGGGCCGGGTAGCTCAGTCGGTATAGCGACTGACTACGGGCTGGACGGTCCGGGATCGAATCCCGGTGGGGACGAGATTTTCCGCCCATCCAAACCGGCCCTGGGGCCCACCCAGCCTCCTGTAAAATGGGTACCGAGTCTTTTCCGGGGGTAAAGAGCGGCCGGGGCGTGCTGCTGACCACTCACCCCCTTGTAGTGCCGCTGTCATGGAAGAGTAGAGCTATACCTCTACCCGCTCTCTGGGCCACACCGGGCCTCTAACGGGAACACATTACCTTTACTTTATATAGAAGACTTTATAAAGGATCTCTCTTTAAAGTTTACTGTATACGTGTTTAATTTGTAATTGCCTTTTAAAAAAAGTCGAATATCGACCCCACTATGAACCACATGAATGTACAGAGAAGTATTAAAAAATGAAGTAAATAATCTGATATCTAAAACTTTATCGATACTTTCATGTATGCATGGAACATGTGTAGCAGATGGTACACACCATACCCCAGAGCGTGGTCACCGGAGAGATAATGATTCATTTCTTCCACCATGTCACCAAGGCTTCTTTACACACGCGTGGAAGCTATCGGTGTCAAGTGCCCGTAACTAGGATGCGACAGCTTGCTACACGTCAGCGTCTGTAAGGAAGATTTTTCTTAAGGGTTCCAAAGAGATGTAATCATGGGGGGCGAGATGGGGATTGTAAGTAGGGTGGCACAAGATCTCCAAACCGATGCATCATAACCAATCGTATTTCGGTTGCCGCTACAAGTGCGTAGCTACTGTGTGTATCTGGATTTGAATTGGAGCATAGTTATGCGTACTGGTTAAGACCACACGCGGCCACATGCACAGGGTGGCGCGCGCAAGGTTTTGTGCCGTACCGCAGTATAGAGTGTGACTTGATTTTCTGAATCTTGCAAGGAGTGTTAGATTGTTTCCAGTATTCTGCGATGTTGTGCCCGTTCTTAGCTCTCAGCCGGTAGAAATGCTGTAGGTATCAGGGAGTCTTATATGGTCCATCAGAGGCGCAGGAACTTCGTATAAATGATTCACGTATTTTCTAGCAATTTAGCCGAATTTCTCGACAACTTCCTTCATTTACTATAATAACTGTCCAGAACGATTTTACAGTCTTGCTTATTACTGACAGTTGTGACATCATATAATTTCGTCACTTCACGATTAACGTTAACTGAGCACTTCACTGGTGTTATTACTCGTAACTACACCTTAAGTACATGTCGAATAAAAAATATATCACTTTCAAAACAAATTTCACTTTAACACTTAATCCGCTAACGTGGAAAATATGGTGAGCTCCTAATAATGCCAGCAGATAGCAGGTGGGATATAACTCGGCGTTTGAAGGGTTGAAGTTGCTATTATCCCCCCCCCCCCAATATTTTGTAACAACACACTTGTAAATTTCCAATTATATAACTGCCCAAATCGGCGTGACCCAAATTTTTCCCTTTGACGACTTTATGGGCTAGCTGGTGTCCCGGGCAATATTCACCCCACTTCTTGAATGTTCTCACTGTCCCCGAGTGGCTATAAATGTTAATTTTACTATTTTCTAATAGGTCCGAAAAGTAAAATATTTTGAATACTCTCTCGTCATTGGCTGCTAATGAGTTAATGTTCACCCCCTCTTGCTGTAACCCGTTTGAACCCCCTAACGGGTTTTCTTACTATATTAGCATGGCTAACGTGATTTAATAGGTCCCCAAAAACTGTCAAAGTCTCAAATTCCAAATACTCCACGATGTTCGAATCCCATTAATTTCGACATTGACATCTGGCACAAATACCAAGTCCCTCTTGCTACTCGCTAGACGCATACTTCTAACTATCCCGATCTAATGTTGCTCTAACGCTGCTGTCTGTCTGGCCAGATGCCCTTACATCCGGCATTCACATATTTGCCCAGTGCGTCAATCTGCTCAACTCGTCTCGACGCCTCACTCTATTAAAAGAAAAAATGTCAATGGCAGTTAGACTCCAGTTGAAATGTGATGGCACACGGTGACGCACGGGAGGGGAAGTGAAGGGGAAACCGGCGAATGGATTGAGTAGCCAGTACCCTTCACACTACCTCGGAACATGGTGTATCCAGCATTACTACCGCTGATGCGCACACCTCGGCTGCCAGTAGTCGACTGAACTGACACCCCCCACCCCCCGCGCCGATTTAAATGGACTCGTCCATTTCGCCGAAAGACGAAATATGGTTTCTGCGCGTGTGCTATCACATTTCAAACGCAGTCTACTCTCCGTGAAACGGCTGCAATATGATGCCGTGTAGGTGGGTATGTGTGTACCAGCGTTTCGGGATCTTCAGGATCGCACAGTTGTCTTTGGAATATAGTAACTTGTCTTGTCTGCAATGCGTGATGGCGAGAAACACTTGTTAATTGGAAAGTACAGCGTAGAAACAGACTTGTTGGAGGGGAGTGGGGAGGCTGGTAATGGAACACGGAACATAACTGTCGCACAAGCCGGGAATGTTTGTATCAGCCTGCCGGAAAGTTTGGATGAAGCGTCCCGTCACGTTTGATAAATACAAACAGCTCCACGCCACCGCAAGCGAAGTACTGCACAGGCTTGAATGCGGCAGCGAAGAAGGGAAATTCAGACATGCACTGGTATATACATTGTGGAGTGGGGGGGACAGTGTTAAATGGTTTGAGTGGTCTGCCAGATTGGATCTTGTGAAATATACAGGCGAAATTATATGAAGGCAACTCAGATAGGAGATAAGTCACTACGGAAGTAAAATTAAATAAAAGTGATGGAAAATGATATATAAAGAAAGAAATGAATATAGCAAGTTGTTAGAAAGAGGAAAGGGAAGTAGGGATTGAAAATGAAGGATGTAAATGAGTAGGACAGATGAAAGAAGAGAGACGAAACGGGGCGAAGGGGGGGGGGGGGAGAGAATAAAAAAATTGAAGAAAAGGTCGGAAGGGAAAGACATATATTATTGTTAGAGAAAGGAGAAGGAAATGAAGCATTGCGGAAGTAAAAATAGATGAAAATGAAACAAAATTATAAAGATAGAGATGAATGTAGCAAGTTATTAGAAAAGAGGAGAGGAAATTACTTACTCCATGGAGCACAATCCTCCTTGAGAAGCTAACCGGGTTTCAGCTAGTCAAGAAATTCCCCGCATTTTATGGAACCCGAAGGTTCATTACCGCATTCACAAGTGCCCACCACCTGTCCCTATCCTGAGCCGTGCCTCAACATCCAACTTCCTGAAGACCCATCTTAATATTATCCACCCATCTACGCCTAGGTCTCCCAAGTGGTCTCTCTCCCTCAGGTTTCCCCATCAAAACCATGTATACTCCTCTCCTCTACCCCATACGCGCTACATGCCCCGCCCATCTCATTCTTCTCGATTTTATCACCCGAACGATACTGAGTGAGCAGTGCAGATCATTAAGCTCCTCATTATGTAGTTCCCTCCCCGCCCCTGTTACCTCGTCCCTCTTAGTCCCAAATATTCTTCTCAGCGCCCTATTCTGAAACACCCTCAGCCTGTTGGAAATGAAAATAAAAGATGTAAATGACTAGAACAGGCGAAAGAAAGAGACGGAAGAGAGAGAGAGAATGCATTACAAACTAAAAAAAAATCGGAAGAGAAAGAAAATTTGTTGTTATTAGAGATTTGAGGTTCTCACAGCGGTACTGCTGAAGAGTCACGTCTTTTGGGAGGTAAAGCTGTGTTGTTGGGCGATCCGACGTTTCGGAGGAAATGTAGTGGATATTAAAGTGAAGCAGTTCATGACGATTGAAGGAATTGACTATCGTTTTTGTGTTGTTCTTAGCAGCGGTCCAACGCAGTGTTGGTCTCAGTCAGTAAACGAGAGATACTCAAGAGGCAGGACCGTATAAGTTTGTTTAAATTGCGTTTGGCGGTCTTGAGGAGTCACAGTAGGATTGTTGTTAATGCAAACTCTGTCACTTGTCTGTTCCAACCACATGTTGTGATGTCAGAATTCTGCAACAGTTCATGCTCTTCACAAATCCTGTTTTTGGTTTAGGGTTGTGTGTTTATATTCTTTGTAGACTCCAGTTGAAATGTGATGGCACACGGTGACACACGGGGGGGGAGGAGTGAAGGGGAAACTGGCGAATGGAGTGGGTAGCCTGCATACGGAAACCACACCACCACAGCCAAACCACAACGTAACACCAACACATATCGAACCAGAGCAATACAGCCCATGAAATAGCTCAACAAATAAGTCGCAAGCTCCTGAGGACGGATGTATTAATATCCGAAACATGTTGAGCGTTAAATAGGCAAGCAAGTGACATCAAGTTGGTCTCTCTTTATTCAACTATCAAGATGATGCGCGGTCCAATAAACATAAGATTCTGTATACTTTAATTGCTGCATAAAGACTAATGTGACTTGCACAAATTATGAGATAACACATGCGTTCATTTTTTATTTTTAAAATCATGTGTTTAAATGCCCAATGATGTTCACAACCGCCGAAACATGTAGCGGGTACTGAAAGACTAATACAGTTTATTGTGGTTCACGGCAAGACGTATGCAAATTTTATTATGAAATACCATAACGGGATGCGTTTTAGGACAAACAATGTTTAAACCCGCTTTCGGTTTACACAGTTCTAGGATTATATCTGAGGTGTCGTTAATGTTGTTTCCACCTCAGAGGTTTGCACGACCGCCGTGTCTTTATATGTGTAATATTTAATTCTAACTTAATATTGTATGAACTGTAATTTTGCCTTTTGTTTTGTATGGGTGTGAAACCTGGTCGCTCACATTAGGGAGGGACGTAGGCTGATGGTGTTTGTGAATAGGGCGTTGAGGAGAATATTTGGGCTTAAGACGGACGAGATGACGGGGGAATGGGGAAAATTACATAATGAGGAGCTTAATGATTTGTACTGCTCACCCATTAATGTTTGGGTGATAAAATCGAGAAGAATGACATGGACGGGGCATGTAGTACGAATGGGGGAGGGGAGAGGCGTATACAGGGTGTTGGTGGGGAAACCTGAGGGAAGGAGACCATTGGGGAGACCCAGGCATAGATGGGAGGATAATATTAAGCTGGATCTTCAGGAAGTGAGATGTGGGGCATGGACTGAATCTAGTTGGCTTTGGATAGGGACAGGTGACGGGCACTTGTGAATGCGTTAATGAACCTTCGGGTTCCATAAAACGTGGGGAATTTCTTGACTAGCTGAAAACCGGTTAGCTTCTGAAGAAGTACTTTGTGGCATGGAGTAAGTAAGTTAGTATGTATTAAGTAACTGAATGTTGTAAAGCTGCCAGTGGCATGTCGTGGGTGTTTATGCCAAATTTAATGGACAGACGTATGTTTCTTTGTCAAACACCGTAGGCGAAAAGGGTAGTTCAGCCATGTTTGAATCTTGGAAGCCTTCCTGCTGAGAACGCGTCTATTTCTTATATTATTAGTGGATCAGAAATGGCTTGGCGAGTTCTTTGATTCCGTGCTACCACCACGGATAAACGTTGCTGGGCGGGAAATTAGGGCGATCCGTGCCGTTGTGTAGGTAAAGTGTGGGATTGTCTGTCTTTGTGTCGTGCTGTGCCGACTGGTGCTTGCTGCAGGTCACGTGGGCGCATGTGGGGTGGACCGACAGTAATGCTGGTTTGTTGATTAATTATGAAATAAAAACGGAATAGATGTGCAGTGAAGGGGGAGAGGAAACACAATAAAGAGTTGGGGAATGAAAGTAAACACACTATGCTAAGAGAAATAGGTAACAATGAGGAGAAAGATGTGGTAAAGAAAATTAGCACTATTGAAAGAAAACAGGGACATGAAGAACAGTAAGAGAGGGAAAAATTGCATAGAAAGATAGAATGAAAAAGCGACCGTTCTGAGGGAGATTTTGTTTCTCTTTTTTGGCGCGACAGCCCCCCACTGGGCCAGGGCCTCATTCGCGAGGTTTCTAGATCACACACAATGACGCAACACATTCGGTAGGACTCCTCTGGACGAGTGATCAGCTCGCCGCAAAGACCTCTACCTGACAACACACAACACTCACAACAATGCCCCAGATGGGATTCGAACCAACAATCCCAGCAAGCGAGTGACCGCAGACCTACGCCTTAGAGCGCGCGGCCACTGGGACCGCCCCCCGAGGGAGGCTTACTTACTTACTTACTTACTTACTTACTTACTTACTTACTTACTTACTTACTTACTTACTTACTTACTTACTTACTTACTTACTTACTTACTTACCTACTTACTCACTCACTCAGTGGCGCAGAGTCCTTCTTGAGAAGCTAACTGGTTTGCAGCTAGTCAAGAAATTCCCCTCATTTCACGGAACCCGAAGGTTCATTACCGCACTCACAAGCGTCCGTCAACTGTCCCTATCCAGGGCCAGCCCAATCCAGTCCATATACCCACATCCCACCTCCCGCAGATCCATCCAATATTATCCACCCATCTACGCCTAGAGCTCCCCTTTTTCTCTTTCCCTCCGGTTTCCCCACCAAAACCCTATACACCCCCCTCTCCTCACCCATACGCGCCACATGCCCACCCCATCTCATTCTTCTCGATTTTATCACCCGCACAATATTGGGTGAGGAGTGCAAATCATTTAGCTCCTCGTTATGTAATCTCCTCCATTCCCCCGTTACCTCGTCCTTCCTAGGTCCAAATATTCTGCTCAACACCATATTCTCAAATACCCTCAGCTTCCTTTCCTCCCGCAGTGTCAGCGACCAAGTTTCAAACCCATACAAAACAACAGGCAATGTTATAGGTCTATATATCTTGATATTTAAATTTTTGGATAACAACCTGGCTACATCATGTAATTTGTAACAGCTTAACTTTTCGCCGAGTACTTACGATATGTTGGAGGGGTGGAGGTAAAGCGCCACTCATTCGTAAACTCGGCACTAGCTGAGGGTGAGCTTTAGGCCGCGGCCGCTTTACCCCTGGGAAAAAGATCGCGTTATCCATTGAATGGGTGGCTGATTGCGAGTCGGGTACGGTGTAGAGGACTCTGATGAGGAAAATGTCCTTCTCCTGCCTGGAATCGAATCTGGATTTGTCGGTAGTTGCTGGTGGCTGGCCAGATGCCCTAGTATCCACCATTCACATATTTGCCCAAATCATCAATCTGCTCAAATCTTCTCGACACTTCGGTCTATTAAAAAATATCAATGGTATTTACTCTCCGTGGAACGGTTGCAATATGATGCCGTGTAGATGGGTATGTACAGGGATGCTGATAAGTCCTTAGACCGACCAGGAAGGAAACAAGTTGGTGTTTCTGTCAGAATGGCGTGAAATTCCTTCGGCGCCTTGCCTTGCAAGAAAAAAAAACTTAATGACAGCTCGCGTCTCGATTTTGTTGAAATCGCGCGCGTCCCTGACATGCTTCCGAGCTTGTTTCTTTCCTGGTCGGGCTAAGGACTTATCAGCACCCTGGTAGTATACTGGCTGTGCCTGAGCTATGCCGGATCTCAACTCTCCAAACGATGATTGCATTAACCTTTAAAGAAGAAAGGAATTGTGGAAGTGCTTCCGGATTTCCGAGAGAGCATTGCTTTTTTGAAGGTTCCCAGGTTTCGCCCAATTGCAGTTTAACAAATATATCATCATCCTCATCATCATTTTATAATTTTATTGTACATATATAGCAAAAGCAGGCTTAAAAGTTAGCAAACCAGCTGGTTGTAAATGTTCTACTAGGACTGTATGTCGCTTACCACAACTAGATCAACTACTAGCCTGCCTTCTCGCGGTTCGGTTCGGTCGACCCAGCGTGTATATACACCAGTTGATCCACCAGCAGGTAATGCTAAGTGGCTGTTATCTCCTCTTTCTGCTTCCCATTGTTTCTCCGTGCGACAATTGTGAGGGGCTGTACTTCATGCAAGATGGAGCACCACACGTTTTGCGTTTCCTCTTCGTGCATGGCTTGACAACCGTTCTACTGCTCGGTGGATTGGGCGTGGGGAACCAAAAGATTGACCTCCACGAAGTACGGAACTTCATACTTTTTTTTTTTTTGTGTGGTTGGGTCACAGAGGAATTCCACCGATAGAATTCAAGAACAGGTGCTGTTCCGGGATAGGATATTAAAGGTAATTTTTGTTGCTATCCCACTTAATTTTTTGAACGAGGCGTTCTGAGGTTGTGTCTTACATGTTTGCATAAGCGTGTGTAAAATTCTGGGTACTGTGTTAAAATGTGACGCTAAGTAGTAGTGTTTGGTGAATCTCATCGTTACATTTTGTAAAAATCACTTCAACTATTAACCAACCAATGCACCTATATAACTTTCACTTAAAACATTTAAAACTACTCCGACATGTTTCGATCATTTCAGATCATCGTCAGGGAGTTTCGTCGTTCCTTGCTAAAGTTATTACATATTCACGATTTAGTTCGTTTTTTGTAAACAAGGTGTTGTGGCAGCATATCATGTTGTGTAGGAATCTGTTGTAGAGTGTAGTTGGCTAGGTGTGCGTCGTATGCTGCGTAGTGAGGGACTCAAGAAGTGTAATTTATTTACAGATACGCTGCTACAACACCTTCTTTACAAAAACGAACTAAATCGTGAATATTTAATAACTTTAGCAAGGAACGACGAAACTCCCTGATGATGATCTGAAAAGATCGAAATATGTCGGAGTGGTTTTAAGTGTTTTAAAGTATTTTAAGTGAAAGTAATAAGGTTCATTTGTTGGTTAATAGTTGAAGTAGTGTTTGGTATTTAAAAAGATGTAAGAAATGTAGAGATGTGGCATTCTGATGGTCAGGTGACCGTGCGTCGTGATAAATTCTTGTAATAAAACCAACTAGATGAATTAAATTCTCAAATTTATTTTTTACCCAATTGTAAAATTTTAGTATCACATATACCATTGCTGTGTGTACAGTGAAGAACTCATGATGGTGGAGAGAGGAATTGTCCGAAACAGGTAGAGTTTTATTTCAAAAATAAATTTGAGAAATTAGTGCATCTAGTTCGTTTTATAAAATTTAAATATCAAGATATATAAAACTATAATTTTGCCTATTGTTTTGTATGGGCGTCAAACTTGGTCGTTGACATTGCGGGAGGAAAGGAAGCTGAGGGTGTTTGAGAACAGGGTGTTGAGGAGAATATTTGGACCTAGGAGTGACGAGGTAACGGGGGAATGGAGGAGATTGCATAACGAGGAGCTAAATGATTTGT
>Ga0123355_10021833_pt1 | contig 10256 bp, 7 predicted proteins | sample TergutEmb28metaG_3_FD_89872 | JGI IMG/M metagenome (GOLD analysis project Ga0123355, IMG submission 89872) | Embiratermes neotenicus P1 segment gut microbial communities from Petit-Saut dam, French Guiana - Emb289 P1 | ecosystem: Host-associated > Arthropoda: Insects > Digestive system > Gut ... | reverse complement strand
GGACATGATTTTTGCCAACGCTCAGGATTTGGATCGTCTGGAACAAACAGCGGAAGAAGTTTCCAGGCTTTTATCCCTCATGCACGGAAATGAGGACCGATACCGGGTCACCGCAATCATGAACCAACTGGATATGATTAACGATATGATAGGGATGATTACCGGTTTTGTCGGTTTAGTCGCGTTTATATCTTTAGCGGTAGGCGGTATAGGTGTTATGAATATCATGTTGGTTACCGTAACGGAGCGTACCCGTGAGATAGGTATCCGAAAATCCTTAGGTGCCACAGACGGCAATATTCAATTTCAGTTTTTAGTAGAAGCAATGATTTTGACCGCCACCGGCGGTGTAATAGGTATCATGCTTGGATATTACGGAGGGTTTGCACTCGCCGGACTGATCCCGGGAGATGTAATACCGGCGGTGGATATCCTTACGGTTGTCGGCACAGTACTGGCTTCCAGTCTTATCGGTATAATTTTTGGTGTATATCCGGCGCGTAAAGCCGCAAAGCTAGACCCCATCGAAGCTTTAAGATACGAATAATAGAGTTTGAGACAGGAAGAGAGGATACTATGTTATTCTTTAAACGAATCCAGTACAATTCTCCCTTAGTGTTGACTTACGCTTTGTTTTCTTTGATCGTGCTTGGTATCAATTATTTGACTCAAGGGGCAAGCAATGCCTTGGTGTTTAGCATACATCGCGGCGCGTTAACAGATCCGCTGTTATATGTACGGATGATTGGCCATGTTTTTGGCCACGCCAGCTTGTCTCATTATTTTGACAATATGGTGCTTATACTGCTGGTAGGGCCTATGTTGGAAGAAAAGTACGGCAGCAAATGGCTGGGTCTAATGATGCTGGTTACCGCTTTAGTAACGGGGCTGCTGTTTTTAGCCGTATCGGAACATGCCCTGCTTGGGGGCAGTGGGTTGGTATTTATGCTGATCCTCTTAAGTTCCTTTACAAATCTGCAAAAGGGACGTATACCCCTGACTTTGATTTTGGCTATTATTATCTTTATCGGCCGCGAAGTCGTAACAGGAGCTACTACGGAAACCAATATCTCACATCTTACTCATATTATCGGCGGTGTGTGCGGCGCGGTTTTTGGATATGTTTTTAATAAAAAATCCTTATCCACCGGAGCAGGAGATACAGAAGATTGATTAGCCTGGCGATTACAGCTTATTATCCTTAAAAGATTCAATGAATTTGCTAATGCAATAAAAAAACAGGGTAGCTATGCCCTGTTTTTTATTGTATTATTTTGCTGTCTTCATTTCATTAATTCTGTTCTTCTCTATTTCACTCTACTTCTATCCCAATCAACTCTGCATCCGCATGTTCTTCCATAAATCGGATGATTTCATCCAAGGATTTTTTGGCATGTGTACTCTCGCTTGACACAACAGCAATGCCAATAGTCAAAGTCTGATGCATATCCTGAGTATCTACTTCGGCAATGGACACATTGAACTTATGCCGGGTTTTTTCGATCAGGCTTCGGCGTATTTGGCGTTTATCTTTTAGTGAGGTTGAATGAGGAATGTAAAAAGACAATCTGGCAGATTCAGTATACATAATTAAATATGCTTTAATCCCGCCGAAGGATTACGTCCATACGCTATATACTCCTGCCTCATCTTTTCGGAAGCTTTATCTGACTTTATGGCTTTAATCGCACAAGCCGTATTCTCCACCGTCATGTTAAAAAGCATTTTTCCAAGTTCCAGTGTGGCCAAGGTCGGATCCCCTGCAAAATGTGCGGGATAATTGGCATACCAGCTAAATCCGGTAAACAGCTGTGCTTTTTCAATATCAGCCAACCGGTTTAAGCTTTGCCCTTCCACCGGATCCTGAGCCTCTGTATGCACCAAATCAGGACGCAAATGCATAATCATGGCTGTTTCCGTCAGTCCGGCATGGGCTCCAAAATTGTCGGTACCGGCGGTTTCAGCTATTTTTTTGCGCTGCTCGTCTGTAGTGCTGCCCACATAACCTGTATATACGGTATAATCCCGCTCCAACCGCGGCATTTCCTGAGCAAAAAAAGGCAGAAAATGTCTGTTACCGCCATGACCGCTCATAATCAAAATTTTCTTTAAACCGTTACGCCTGATTTCATCACATATTTCACGCAATGACTCCAGCATCAGCTTGTTGGATACGGCAATGGTACCCGGATAGTGCCTTGCCGTTGCAATATGCCCTAAAAAATAATAGGGGAATACAATGGCAGACTCCACTTTGGCAGCGGCTTTACACACTTCCGTTACAGTGTACATATCTGTCCCTAAGGGCAAGTGGTTACCGTGCTTTTCCAATACCCCAATAGGCAGTATACATACGCCTCCACAGTCCTCTGCTACTTTTTCAAAATTCGGCGCAGTTAATTCTTCCCACAACATAGAAATCGCTCCTTTTCAGTGAATTATAAATGTGCAGCGTGCTGCTTTTTTGCGGAATCATGCTCCACAGCACCCGACGTATCCCTTTGCTCAAGATTGCGGACCGCAGCACTCAACATCAGCTTAATACGGTTTAGCTGGTTAACCTCACTGGCCCCCGGGTCATAGTCCACAGCCACTATATTGGACAGGGGATACTTATTGCGCAGTGCTTTAATAATGCCTTTACCGGTCACATGATTTGGCAAACAGGCAAAAGGCTGCGTACAGATAATATTATACGTACCGGAATGAATCAGCTCCACCATCTCAGCCGTTAAAAACCAGCCTTCTCCCGTTTGGTTGCCCAGTGATACAATGGGCTCCGCCAGTTTGCCCAGTTCTTTAATCGGGACCGGCGGTGTAAAACGGTCGCTTTGCTCCAAGGCTTTTTTCATATGGCGGCGATATAATTCAATAAAAGCGATCATCCGATCGGCTACCCACTTAGTTTTACGGCTTCCTCCCAAATATCTTCGGGAAAAAGTAGCCGTATAGGCACTGTACAACAAGAAATCCGCCAGATCCGGCACCACTGCCTCTGCGCCTTCGGATTCCAACAAGGTAACAATATCGTTGTTGGCCGTGGGATGAAATTTCACTAAAATCTCGCCTACCACACCGACTTTAGGCTTGACAATATCCCGTAGTGGCAGCTTATCAAAATCCGCGACGATCCCATAAGTATTCTTCTTGTAATCAGAAAGTCGCCCATGACGTAAATCGGCCCGGCATTTGGCATTCCATTTTTCATACAAAGCATTGGCCGCGCCGGGCTCTTGTTCGTATGGGCGGGTTTTATAGAGCACTCGCATAAACAAGTCCCCATACATTAGGCCTTGCAAAGCCTTGTTGATTAAGCCCGGCGTAAAGACCATACCGGGATTTTTTTCTAAACCCGAAGCATTTAAAGAAATAACGGGAACATGACCTAACCCTGCCTTAATTAAAGCCTTACGGATAAAGGCGATGTAATTAGTGGCGCGGCAGCCTCCACCGGTTTGACTCATGAGTACGGACACATGGTTTAAATCATATTTTCCGGAAAGCAAAGCATTAAGCACCTGACCGACCACAATCAAGGCCGGATAACACGCATCATTATTTACATATCTTAACCCTGTATCCACAGAGGCACGATCAATCGCCGGCATAATTTCTATACGGTAGTTATGCGCCCAAAAAGCCTCTTGCAGCAAATCAAAATGAATCGGTGACATTTGAGGACACAGTAATGTATGGGTTTTTTGCATCTCTTTAGTGAAAATCACTCGTCGAGGCCGCGCCGGAAGAGAGGGTAGGGGCTTTATCCCCTTTGCCCTGCGTGCCGCTACAGCGGCAAACAGAGAGCGAATACGGATCCTGGCAGAGCCTAAATTATTTACCTCATCTATTTTTAACAAAGTATACAGTTTGCCGGAAGCCTCTAAAATTTCTTGTGTTTCATCGCCAGTAACCGCATCCAAACCACACCCAAATGAAATAAGCTGAACAAGCTCTATATCATCACGGGTGCAGGCAAAGGCCGCCGCCGCATATAAACGCGAATGATAAGCCCATTGATCCTGTACCATTAACGGACGGGGCACATCCCCTAAATGAGCCACACTGTCCTCAGTCAATACCGCCACACCATAAGCGGCAATCATTTCGGCTATCCCATGGTTAATTTCGGGATCCAAATGATACGGACGTCCGGCCAAAATAATGCCGGTCATACGATGCTCCGTTATGTAGGCGAGAGCTTGTTCCCCCATACGACGGACATCGGCACGAAACATCTGTTGCTCTTCCCATGCTGCCTTAACCGCCGCTTCTACTTCTCCTGCCGAGATATGGGGAAATTCTTCAACTAAACGGGCGACTAAAACCTCGTAGTTATTGAGATTAAAGAAGGGATTATGAAACCGTATACCGTCCAACGACTCTACATTATTTTTAATATTTTCAGGATAAGAGGTGACGATAGGGCAGTTGAAGCAATTATTTGCTTCAGATATCCCCTTATATTCATGAGTGATACTGGGGTAAAAGATATACCCGGCTCCTTCTTCTATCAGCGCTTCGATATGACCGTGGACCAGCTTTGCCGGATAGCACTCCGATTCGCTTGGTATTGAGTCCATGCCTTTTTCATATAAATCACGAGAAGACCGGGGAGATAGCAGCACACGATATCCAAGCTGATTAAAAAAAGTGAACCACAAAGGATAGTTTTCATACATATTTAAAACCCGTGGCAGGCCTACGGTACCGCGGGGCGCATTTTCCGCAGACAGGGGCTTATATTGAAACAGCCGATCATATTTAGCGGCAAAAAGATTGGGTATCTGCTTTTCTCCGTCTTTTGCCCGACCTGACTTTGACACTTTGCCGGATCCCATTTCGCAGCGATTACCGGATACAAAGCGTCGTGAGCCCTGAGCGTCTTTAAAATGATTGATGGTCAGCAAACAGTTATTGTTGCAAGCATTGCAACGGCTGTGGGTAGCGCGTACCTCTTGAGTGGCCAAAGCATCTTTAGGCAACAGTGTGGTATCCATTTTTTGTGCCGGGTCCATCTCGTTTATTGCATCCTCTTGGGGCATACCCTGTGCGTAACGCTCTTTGGCGATTAAAGCCGCACCAAAAGCCCCCATAATACCCGCGATATCCGGACGGACAGCTTCTCGACCGCTAATCAGTTCAAAAGCCCGCAGTACGGCCTCATTGTAAAATGTGCCGCCCTGGACTACGATACATTTTCCCAATTGTTCCGGATCAGTAATTTTGATGACTTTTTGCAAAGCGTTTTTAATAACGGAATAGGCCAACCCAGCCGAAATATCTGCGACTGCCGCCCCTTCCTTTTGGGCCTGCTTGACTCGCGAATTCATAAACACCGTACACCGTGAACCTAAATCCACAGGATTTTCCGCAAACAAAGCGGTATCCGCAAATTCGCTAATCCCCTGATTAAGGGATTTAGCAAAGGTTTCTATAAACGAGCCACATCCGGCAGAGCATGCTTCATTTAACAGCACGGATTCTATAACCCCGTCCCGTATCCGCAGACACTTCATATCCTGTCCGCCGATATCTAAAATAAAATCAACATCCGGTGCAAAAAAGGCAGCCGCTTTATAATGAGCCATGGTCTCAATTTCACCGATATCTATCCTGAGCCCGGCTTGTATAAGCCCTTCGCCGTACCCGGTCACACAGGAATGGCGGATAACCGCTTCATCCGGCAGCAAGTCATACACTTCAAGCATCGCTTTAACTGCCATTTGCAAAGGACTGCCTTCATTGCCTGTATAAAATGAATGCAGCAGCTGGCCTTCTTCACCGATTAAAGCCAATTTTGTGGTGGTAGAGCCTGCATCTATCCCCAGAAACACATCCCCTTTGTATGTTGCCAAAGGGCTTTTAGCGACTTGGTGCTTATTGTGACGCACTTGAAAAGTATCATATTGCTTTTTATCGGCAAATAGAGGCTCCAGCCTATTGATTTCAAACTGAACCTGCTTTTGAGATTTTAGATTTTTAATTAAATCATCCAAAGCGATGGGCTTGTCCGCATTCATCGCGCTGCCTAAAGCGGCAAACAGATGAGCGTTTTCCGGTAAAATCACCTTATCCGGCTTAAGTACATCAATAAAACGGTTGCGTAGTTCCGAAGTATAGTGAAGGGGCCCTCCTAAAAAGGCCACATTTCCCTTAATGGGTTTACCGCAAGCCAATCCGCTTATGGTCTGGCTTACAATGGCTTGATAGATGGATACGGCCAAATCTTCCTTGGCGGTACCTTCGTTAATCAGCGGCTGCAAGTCGCTTTTAGCGAAAACTCCGCAACGGGCCGCTATTGGATAAATCACTTTGTAATCCTTTGCCAGTTCATTTAAACCATCCGCATCGGTTTGAAGCAGGGCAGCCATTTGGTCGATAAAAGAACCGGTACCACCGGCACAGATACCGTTCATGCGCTGCTCCAGCCCGCCGGTAAAATAGATGATCTTGGCGTCTTCACCGCCTATTTCAATAGCCACATCAGTTTCCGGCGCAAATTCCGTGATTGCATTGGCCACGGCTACCACTTCTTGGATAAAATCCACGCCAACCCAATTGGCCAGGGATAACCCGCCAGAACCGGTAATCATGGCTTTAACACTTATTTCTCCAAGCTTAGCCCGGGCACTCTCGGCCATTTCCAGTAAAGTTTCCTGTATATTAGAAAAATGTCTGCGATATTCTCCAAACAAGATATTGTATGTATCATCGGTTACCACAAGTTTAACTGTGGTAGAACCTATATCAATGCCTAATCTCATAAATGTCACCTCAATCACAAATTATACCCTAGAAGGGTTCCGGGGACAACGGTTGATCACTGGAAATAATCCGCTGAAATAATTCTCAGAAAATTTCATTGAAATATTTGCAGGTTGTGGTAGACTGGAAAACAGCGGAAAGGCGGTAACCCTATGAATATGCACAAGTCTCAAATTAGAACGATGATGGCTTATTTTACTTTAGCAATGGCCGTTATCGGATTTTATTGGATTGTAATCCACCTGGATGTAATTTTAAGCTGGATCGGCTGGCTTTTTAATGTAATGGGGCCTTTTATCGCTGGATTTATCATGGCATATCTCCTCAGTATCCCGGTCAATGGTATGCAGCGGTTGCTGGGCCAAACTAAAATTAATTTTATTGTCAGCTGGAAAAAAGGTATCAGTGTAGTAGTAGTGTACCTGCTATTTGTTTTTATCATTTACATGTCATTGCATTTGTTGGTACCTCGTATTATTTTTGCGGTAGTGGATTTGGTCTCAAGCTTTCCATTCTATTATCAGCAGTTATCCACGTTTGTGGAGGATATCAACCAAAGCGGCCAATTTCCGTTTCCGTTAAACTTGCAAGAAATCTTTGAAGAATTTTTCGGCATATCCGATGCCTCCAATCCTTGGAATTTTATCACTTACGAAGCTGTCTTATCTTATCTTGGAACCATTCTCGGCGGTGCCAATATCGTATTTAGAGCGTTTTTGGCCATTGTCTCTTCTATTTACTTCTTATTTGAAGCCGAAAGCTTGGCCAAATATATCAAACGCGTCATGAATGTCTTTTTATCCGGAAAGGTCAACACAGTGGTTTTGGGATATGGTCAAAAGATCAACCAATATTTTAAGAAGTATATCTTTTGCCTGATTATGGACTGCGTTATCATGGGAATCGTGGGTACAATCCTGCTTACCCTTTTAGGTTCGCCATATGCTGTCTTTTTGGGCCTGCTTTTAGGGGTTTTAAATCTCATCCCTTACTTTGGTTCCATTTTTGCCACTTTGGTGGCAGTCATTGTGGTATGGCTTACCCAGGGTTTTGCCATGGGTGCCATAAGTGCCGTCATACTGCTTATCAGCCAGCAGCTGGATGCCAATGTGCTGCAGCCTCGTTTGTATGGCACATCGTTAAAGCTCAGCCCGTTACTGGTCATCATCAGTGTCTCTGTAGGAGGCGCTATAGGCGGCCTTTTAGGCAGTGCGGTAGGGGGTACGATCATGGGTATGATTGTAGCCATCCCATGTGCCAAGGTGCTGATGAATATTTTGGAAGATGTTATAGATCACAGAGAATCACATAAAAAGGCCGACATGAAAAAACAAATTAAAGTATCGGCTCCTGAAAACTAGTTTTACTCTCACCTTCTCATTTAGATGCCTCTAATATCTCATCCTGGGGTTGTATCGTCACCTTTTTAAACCAAGCCTCATAGTATGACATCAGAGGTGTACAACTTCTATCAACCTAACAATGAGGAGGAGAGTCTATGGAAGGTCACATCAATTGTCTTATAGAGAGTATGTGTCGCTATATTGGTCAAACGGTAACGATCTTTACCACAAGCGGTGGAATATCCGGCAGCGGTTTTACCGGTGTGCTTTTAACAGTTGATTGTCATTGTGTGCGTCTGTTGGCCGATATCGGTGCACCACCGGCGTGCCCGATTGGCAGCAGCTGTACTGATGTCTTTACCAGCACCGGCATTGTAGATAATGAAGTCGGTTTCTTTGAAGGCAATCCGTTGGGCGCGGTCTGCGTGATCCCAACTTGCGCAATTGTTTGCTTCACCCATTCTGCCATATAGTATGTAGGTAAACCGGTATTGTCCCATGGAAATGGGGTATTGGATAGTGTAAGAGAAAAGCCCGCGGATTTGGATTCTGCGGGCTTTAGGATTATTACCACAGTTACATTTCTCACCTATCCCAGAAAGGAGGTCGAAATCTTTGAGAAGCAATCAAAGAAAATATCTAAAAGGTAACATCTCGGTGCAGTTTATAAATCTGTCAACAGTTTGCACCGAGGCCAAGAAGCTGGATTTAGCTTCCAACTAATTTGTTGCCAGTAGACTGCACCGATTTTCAAATCCCTATAAAACAAAAATTTGAAAAGAGGTATAGTTATGAAAACAAAACCATCAAAGTTTATGGATATCAACCGAATCGAATTTATCATCACATGGCAATGCGGCGGCAGGTGTAAACATTGCCAGATTGGCAATGACATAAACAAACCCGGTTCCCATCGTCATGTCCTTTCAGATCACGCCGTTGAGGCAGTTAAAAAACTCGCGGCTGCCTATGACATAACTTCCGTAATGACCTTCGGCGGCGAGCCACTGTATTACTCCGAAGTAACAGCCGCAATTCACAAGACGGCTACAGACTGCGGCATTAAAACTCGCCAGATAATAACAAACGGTTACTTCACCAATAATGCAGAAAAAAGCCGGATCGTCGCTAAAGCATTGGTTGATGCGGGTGTTAATAATCTATTGCTTTCCGTTGATGCATTTCATCAAGAACATATTCCTTTTGAACCGGTTTATCAATTTGCCCGTGATATCATCAATGCCAAAATCCCAGGCGCCTTTTTATATCCGGCATGGCTTGTAAATAGGGCACATCAAAATCCGTACAATGCAAAAACGGAAGAAATCCTCGATAGGTTTTCTGATTTATCAATCACAGTTTCCGAATACGAAAACTGTGTGGCACTGCTGGGGCAAGCCGCTCATTTGCTGCGTGAGTATTACGAAAAAATCGAATCAAAACTTTTCGAAAGCTGCACCCCTACACCATGTTTGGAACCGCTTAAGGCAACTAATATTTCTATCGTTCCAAACGGAGATATGATGATTTGCGGCTTTGTGATCGGTAATATCTACAAAGAAGATGTCACGGATATAATTGCACGCTACAACCCTTATGAGCATGAGGATATGCTTGCCGTTATTCAAGGCGGTGTTCTTGGGTTGCTGGATTATGCAAAAAAGCAGGGTATTACAGTTAATACATCTGATTATTGCGATAACTGCGGAGTGTGCGAAGCAGCTGCCAAGAAGCTGCGCTCTTGTAGCACTATCCCGAAATAAGACGCAGAAAATTACCCGAAAAAATCGCTTCCTTCTCCTCATCGCTCAGATGCTCATACATGACCCCATGCACCTGCATAGCCGGATTGCAAATGGGGAAATCTGTACCGAATAAGAAGCGCTCTTTGCCCACCCGGTCAATACCGTAGCGCAGCAGTCCATTGCGGAAGAGGCCCGTCCCTGAGATATCGAGATACGCGTTTTCATATCGCGCCATCCTATCCAGGTGCGCATCGTACTCCTCTTTTTCATCGGGATGAGCCACAATCACTGATAGGCGGGGAAATGCACCCATTAAAGTTTCCAAATCTCTATCTGTGGTAGGATGTATGTTCAAAACCATCTCAAGTTGCTGCATAAGATCATATATCGGATATGCTTCTCG
>Ga0123355_10021832_pt1 | contig 10256 bp, 2 predicted proteins | sample TergutEmb28metaG_3_FD_89872 | JGI IMG/M metagenome (GOLD analysis project Ga0123355, IMG submission 89872) | Embiratermes neotenicus P1 segment gut microbial communities from Petit-Saut dam, French Guiana - Emb289 P1 | ecosystem: Host-associated > Arthropoda: Insects > Digestive system > Gut ... | reverse complement strand
TTCCCCTTTGCTGCAATTTTTGTGTTTATGCTGGTTTCCAGTCTCGTGTTCGAGTCAATTAGTTTTCGAGGTTTTTATAGGGGTCCACTGCCTGGCGTTGATTCGGGTCCTCTTCCTGTTCACTTTTGTTGGTGTCCTTCTCCTTGCCCGGGTGGATGCTTATGTGTTGACGGAAATTTCTATGCTATTTATAATAAACTTAATGATTTCCATACAACGGGATGAATTCTATTAACATAATACAACAGCTAACCGTTAATCCTCAGAACAAAATTAGACCTGATTGTTATTCATCCTTCCTCTGTGTACTGTTCACAGGTGCAGTTCGTGATAGTGTTCTTCCATTCTTCCCAGCTGCTGATATTCCAGTGTAACTACCCCAAAATCGTCGCAGGTTTGCTAACAAGTAACGCTCTGTATTTCCTGTACCTGTTTGGCGGCTTCTATATTAAAACATACCGCTCCAAAAAAGACGTTTGAAGCATGGACATTTCAACCTTTTGGCGCCGGAATTATTTTTTTAATTTTAGCACACCCTGTATATAAAACGTGAATAATAAAGGAACCAAATATGTTAGATTTATGAAACAAATTGCATTTTGAAGAGAAAAAACTGGAGAGTATATACCATGTTTAAAATATTCAGTACCTATATTTGTTGAATAAGTATATAAAATGCAACATTTAGAGGTTAGCGGTGCGGTACGACCACTATAGTCGTCGTTAGGCGTCAAAAGGTTAATATACATGTGTATATACATTATACTTAAGTATTTGTATGTGTTTGTGTGTGTGTGTGTGTGTGTGTTTTTTTTTTTTTTACGTGCGCACGCGCATCTGCATATGAATATTTGGAGGTACAAATAATTACTTTACGAAAATGATTTGTCAAATGCCACATTTAGTTCACTGGCATATCCATCATGTATAATGCAATGAAGGATGTTGTTTAGATTGTTCTTATAGTTATAATTAATTCTTTGTTATTTTACACAGAATATTCCTAACTGTTTGAACGACAGTGAGCAAAAGGGACACGCGTGATCGTGCTACCCGACAACACTTTAAGCCAGTGCTGGGAAAAAAATTATTTATTACGTTTGCAACGAAACTTATTCGAAATAAATGACTTATGTGCTATAAACAAAACCGAAATTTTCGAAAGTTACAATGTAAAGTGAAATAAATACTATCAGTGCGTTGATTTATTCAGTTCTACCACGATGAACAAACACAAATCCTACATCAGTACACCATTTCCACCTCATGACACTACAAATCCATAATTAATGCTTCACATTCTTATATTATCAAGATGCATAATTTGGTAAATATTTTTTTTGGGGGTGGGGGGGATGGAAGAACACAATAGAACATAGGAATTTGTAAATGGAATTTAAGAAGTTGCCAATTTAGCAACTAGGGAAAGATTGGTTTCAACCGGCCCTTCATATACATTCAACAATTTCCCTGAAAAGGAATCACTCCTTTTTTTTATTTGACACTCTTCAACTCCATAGACAGAACTATTCACAAGTAGAACAATGCCATTGCGAGGGCATTTTCTAATTATGCTCCCTCCAATTTATCCCAATGCTTACAACCATGAGTATAGATGGATATGTTAGATAGATTAATATTTGGGTTCGGGACCTCAGATACCCGGTGCACCTAGGCCTTAATTACGGGTCCTTTGTACCCCATATCAAATCATGGGAGTCCCGTGACTTTGCGAAAGTTCCAGATATCCCCCAAGCTTAGACTATTAATATCCTCCTGCTCCAAGAAAAAGTAGCCCAGATATGCATGTTTGAGTGAGGCCAAAGCCTCGCACTCACAAAGAATGTGTGCAGGGCTTTCCTCTCACTCTGCACCTCCTATACATTGGACTGTCCAGCAGCCCTAGTAGATGGAGATGTCTATTCGGGGTGTTGTGTCCCGTAAGAAGGCCAGTTACAACTCTGGATTAAGTTCTATTAAAGGTCAGAAATTTAGCCTTGGTACCCAGACTAGGTCCTGAGATTAATTCTCTAGCCTGCCTTTGGTTGTCACCAAGGACTCGCTATTGTGCCCAATGCTGGTTAACAAACTAGCGATCAAGCCTTTATTGTATGTCTCGTCTAGATACTCCCAGGGCCGGCTCGGGTTCAAGAAACCTCAGAGCACACCGCCGGTTGAAAGCCCATTGGCGATTTAATTACTTCGTACTCCAGAATGTCTGGGGACCCAATATAACCCCCCCTTGCATGCCGGATAGAGATGTCATTCAGCGCCTTTTGGCACTGATGGACCAAGAGAGACGTTTTTCTGGCGGCCTTGAGAGCTTACAGAGCCGTAAACCCGAACTACCGTCTGACTCTCACACTCGAGTCGGCTGCTTCCCTACAGCATCATTGCCAGCCACGAGCGATTGTTCAATACACATCGGCCCGTACAATAATCAGAATGGACTTACAACAACCTACATAATAAACCTACAAGAATTTACAATAAACGAAACGTTCTCTTTACACAATAAATATCGGCCCGTACAGCAAACATAATGAGCCGTACACAAACTTGCATATTAGAGTTACAAGATATGTATATATAAATGGCCAACTAATTGCACTTTTTATTATATTTTTTAATATACCACATATAGTAATTCACATATAATATTTTAAAAACATATAATTGTTGGTTAAATATAATTTAAAATATTATATGTGAATTACTATATGTGATATATTAAAAAATATAATAAAAAGTGCAATTAGTTGGCCATTTATATATACATACTTTTGCACGGAAAAATGAAAATAGAGTTACAAGAATTTACAATGAAAGGAAAGTCGTCTTCAGCCTTGATCTTGGCCCGCGGGGCCGACGCCTAGTATGAGCAATGAAATGACCGAGACACGTCATTTTAGAACCAACAAACCAAAAGCCAAATTTACAACTCACGCTTTATACTAGCACGTCGGTCCTATCGCCAATACGATCAATTCGGCAGACTAGACGTCCTCGGCTGGGCAGCTCATACAACGATGTTCTGTGCTGAACCTTGGTGTAGTGGAGAGATGAAGCGAAGAGAAAGAAGTAAAGGTCCGGGCTTTAAACTAACCTTGAGGTAAACCAAGCGCACTGCCCCCAACACTTTCACTCACTCACGGCAGCCAATCACCGGACGATAATCGAAGGAATGTAATGACAGGTCACAAAGTCCACGGTGAAAACTTCCGCATAGGAAAGGCCTTTGAGCTTGGCCTTACAGGCACGGCTCAATATATATAGTCTCTTAACGGTTTGGCACGTCAAAACTAAACTGCAAATCACCTTTACCCGATACTACAGAAATTCTTCAAAAATTCTTCCTTTAGTCACTTGAAGCTGTCCCTCAACAACAGCGGTACAGTAACACTCATTCTAAACCTCATCACTATTTGTAGTGTTTTGCTCCCTCGCCTCTGAAGCTTTAAACTCGAGGAAACTGTCCACGGTTCCCACTGAATAGGAGGCTGGGTTAGCTCCAGAGCTGTTCTGGAATAGAACCTGGAATCTTCCGTTGTCCAGCTGGAAGCCTAAGTAACTATTCCTTTCCCTCGAACTGTAAAGCCACCACTTAGTGCTTCTTCTACAAGGACTTGGCAAATAACATTCCCAGATGATGAACAGAGCGGACTCTAAGGAAAGAGGTCTGTTATATTGTTTCCAGGGTTGCTGCAACGCTATTAGTCTTGTCACTGATAGCCACAGCCACGTCACTAACACGACATCAACCTATATATGAGCACTAACATTTGACAAACAAATTCCAGACGCACTTTCCTTTTACTACGGACCAATACTACAAGATTCTCCGTAAGTTGAAACTCGTCACCGACCCTCGGAACAAAAGAACAAGTTCTGCAGTATCCGTGTTTTGTTAGGTACAAATGGATAAACCGCAAATTTCACCCTGTGTTTTGCCTACCGCCTGATCCACAAGTTAAGCCACCGTATTTGCAGAAAGGCTGTTAGCTAAAAAAAGCCGTTGTTTCTCGCCACAAAGTATTAAAGCTAACTTCATTTAACAATTAATATGCACAAAGGCTGATAGCTACAAAAAGCCGCCGTTTCTCGCCACACAATAATACTGCTAACTTCATTACACAATTATATTGCACAAAGGCTGATTGCTACAAAAAGCCGTTGTTTCTCGCCACAAAGTATTACTGCTACCTATATTACACAATTATTTTGCACAAAGGCTGATAGCTACAAAACGCAGTTGTTTCTCGCCACAAAGTATTACTGCTAAATTCATTACACAATTATTTTGGAGAAAGGCTGATAGCTACAAAAAGCCGTTGTTTCTCGCCAAAACGTAGAAATGCTACATTCATTACACAATTAGTTTGGAGATAGGCTGATAGCTACAAAAAGCCGTTGTTTCTCGCCACAAAGTGTTACTGCTAACTTCATTAAACAATTATGTTGCACAAAGGCTGATAGCTACAAAAAGCTGTTGTTTCTCGCCACAAAGTGTTACTGCAAACTTCATTACACAATTATTTTGCACAAAGGCTGATAGCTACAAAAAACCGTTGTTTCTCGCCACAAAGTGTTACAGCTAACTTCATTACACAATTATTTTGCACAAAGGCTGATAGCTACAAAAAGCCGCTGTTTCTCGCCACACAATAAAACTGCTAACTTCATTACACAATTATATTGCACAAAGGCAGATTGCTACAAAAAGCCGTTGTTTCGCGACACAAAGTATTACTGCAACCTACATTACACAATTATTTTGCACAAAGGCTGATAGCTACAAAAAGCAGTTGTTTCTCGCCACAAAGTATTACTGATACATTCATTACACAATGATTTTGCAGAAAGGCTGATAGCTACAAAAAGCCGTTGCTTCCCACCACATAGTACTACTGCTACATTCATTACACAATTATTTTGGAGAAAGGCTGATAGCTACAAAAAGCCGTTGTTTCTCGCCACAAAGTATTACTGCTACATTCATAAAACAATTATTTTGCAGAAAGGCTGATAGCTACAAATAGCCGTTGTTTCTCGCCACAAAGTATTACTGCTACATCCATTACACAATTATATTGCACTAAGGCCGATAGCTAAAAAAAGCCGATGTTTCTCGCCACAAATTATTACTGCAACCTTCATTACACATTTATATTGCACAAAGGCTGATAGCTACCAAAACCCGTTGTTTCACGCCACAAAGTATTACTGCTACTTTCATTACACAATTATATTGCAGAAATGCTGATAGCTACAAAAAGCCGATGTTTCTCGCCACAAAATATTACTGCCACCTTCATTACGGAATTATAATACACAAAGGCTGATAGCTACAAAATGAGGTTGTTTCTCGCCACAAAGTATTACTGCTACCTTCATTACACATTTATATTGCACAAAGGCTGATAGCTACAAAAAGCCGTTGTTTCTCGCCACAAAGTATCACTGCTACATTCATTAAACAATTATTTTGAACAAAGGCCGATAGCTACAAAAGGCCGAATTCACGCCACACAATATTACTGCTACCTTCATTACACAATTATATTGCACAAAGAACGATAGCTATAAAAAGCCGTTGTTTCTCGCCACAAAATATTACTGCTACCTTCCTTACACAATTATTTTGCACAAAGGCTGATAGCTAATAAAAGCTGCTGTTTCTCGCCAAAAATTATTACTGCTAACTTCATTACACAATTATTTTGCACAAAGGCTGATAGCTACAAAAAGCCGGTGTTTCTCGCCACACAGTTTTACTGCTACCTTCATTAGACAATTATTTTACACAAAGGATGATAGCTACAAAAAGCCGCTGTTTCTCGCCACACAGTATTACTGCTACCTTCATTACACAATTATATTGCACAAAGGCTGATAGCTACAAAATGCCGCTTTTTCTCGCCAAAAATTATTAATCCTAACTTCATTAAACAATTATTTTGCACAAAGGCTGATAGCTAGAAAAAGCCGCTGTTTCTCGCCACACAGTATTACTGCTAACTTCATTACACAATTATTTTGCACAAAGGCCGGTAGCTACAAATAGCCGCTGTTTCTCGCCACACAATGTTACTGCTACCTTCATTTTACAATTATATTGCAAAAAGGCTGAAAGCTACAAAAAGGGGCTGTTTCTCGCCACACATTATTACTGCTAACTTCTTTACACAATTATTATGTACAAAGGCTGATAGTTAGAAAAAGCAGCTGTTTCTCGCCACACAGTATAACTGATACCTTCATTACAAAATTATTTTGCACAAAGGCTGACAGCTACAAAAACCGCTGTTTCTCGCCATACAGTATTACTGCTACCTTCATTACACAATTATTTTGCACAAAAGTTGACAGCTACAAATCCGCTGTTTCTCGCCACACATTAATACTGCTACCTTCATTACACAATTATTTTGCACAAAGGCTGACAGCTACAAAAAGCCGCTGTTTCTCGCCACACAGTATTACTGCTACCTACATTACACAATTATTTTTAACAAAGGCTGATAGCTATAAAAAGCCGCCGTTTCTCGGAACACAATATGACTGCTACCTTCATTAATTAATTATTTTCCAAACGCTGATAGCTACAAAAAGCCGCTGTTTCTCGCCATACATTATTACTGCTAAATTCATTACACAATTATTTTGCACAAAGGCTGAGAGCTACAAAATGCCGCTGTTCCTCGCCACACAGTATTACTGCTAACTTCATTACACAATTATTTTGCACAAAGGCAGATAGTTACAAAAAGCCAGTGTTTCTCGCCACACAATATTACTGCTACCTTCATTACACAATTAATTTGTAGAAAGCCTGATAGCTACATAAAGCCTCCGTTTCTCGCCACACAGTATTACTGCTACCTTCATTAAACAATTATTTTGCAGAAAGGCTGATAGCTACAAAAAGCCGCTGTTTCTCGCCACACAGTATTACTGCTACCTTCATTACACAATTATATTGCAGAAAGGCTGATAGATACAAAAAGCCGCTGTTTCTCGCCACACAGTATTACTGCTATCTTCATTACACAAATATATTGCACAAAGGCTGATAGCTACAAAAAGCCAGTATTTCTCGCCAAAAAGTATTACTGATAACTTTACTACACAATTATTTTGCAGAAAGGCTGATAGCTACAAAAAGCGGTTGTTTCTCGACACACAGCATTACTGCTATCTTCATTACTCAATTATTTTGCAGAAAGGCTGATAGCTACAAAAAGCCGCTGTTTCTAGCCACACATTATTACTGCTACCTTTATTACACAATTATTTTGCACAAAGGCTAATAGCTACACAAAGCCGCTGTTTGTCGCCACAAACTATTACTGATACCTTCATTACATAATTAGCTACAAAAAGCCGCTGTTTCTCGACACACAGTATTACTGCTTCCTTCATTACCCAATTATTTTGCACAAAGGCTGATAGCTACAAAAACCGCTGTTTCTCGAAAGACAGTGTTACTAATACCTTCATTACACAATTAGCTACAAAAAGCCACTGTTTCTCGCCACACAATATTACTGCTACCTTCATTACACAATTCTTTTGTAGAAAGCCTGATAGCTAAATAAAGCCTCTGTTTCTCGCCACACAGTATTACTGCTAACTTAATTACACAATTATTTTGCAGAAGGCTGATAGCTACAAAAAGCCGCTGATTCTCGCCACACAGTATTACTGCTAACTTCATTACACAATAATTTTGCAGAAAGGCTAATAGCTACACAAAGCCGCTGTTTTTCGTCACACAATATTACTGCTACCTTCATTAAACAATTATTTTGCAGATAGGCTGATAGCTTCAAAAAGCCGCTGTTTCTCGCCACACAGTATTACTGCTACCCACATTACACAATTATATTGCACAAAGGCTGATAGCTATAAAAAGCCACCGTTTCTCGGAACACAATTTTACTGCTACCTTCATTACTCAATTATTTTCCAAAGGCTGATAGCTACAAAAAGCCGCAGTTTCTCTCCACACTGTATTACTGCTACCTTCATTACACAATTATATTGCACAAAGGCTGATAGCTACACAAAGCCGCTGTTTCTCGCCACAAATTATTACTGATACCTTCATTACACAATTAGCTACAAAACGCCGCTGTTTCTCGACACACAGTTTTACTGCTACCTTCATTACACAATTATTATGCACAAAGGCTGATAGCTACAAAAAGCCGCTGTTTCTCGCCACACAATATTACTGCTACCTTCATTACACAATTATATTGCACGAAGGCTGATAGCTACAAAAGCCGCTGTTTCTCGCAACACAGTTTACTGCTACCTTCATTACACAATTATTTTGCACAAAGGCTGACAGCTACAAAAAGCCGCTGTTTCTCGCCACACAGTATTACTGCTTCCTTCAATACATAATTATTTTGCACAAAGGCTGATAGCTACAAAAAGACGCTGTTTCTCGCAACAAAATATTAATGCTACCATCTTTACACAATTATTTTGCAGAAAGCCTGATAGCTACAAAAAGCCGCTGTTTCTCGCCACAAAGTGTAACTGCTATCTTCATTACACAATTATTTTGCAGAAAGCCTGATAGCTACAAAAAGCCGCTGTTTTTCGCCACAAAGTATTACTGATACCTTCATTACACAATTAGCTACAAAAAGCCTCTGTTTCTCGACACACAGTATTACTGCTACCTTCATTACACAATTATTTTGCACAAAGGCTGATAGCTACAAAAAGCCGCTGTTTCTCGCCACACAGTATTACTGATACCTTCGTTACACAATTAGCTACAAAAAGCCGCCGTTTCTCGACACACAGTATTACTGCTACCTTCATTACACAATTATATTGCACGAAGGCTGATAGCTACAAAAGCCGCTGTTTCTCGCCACACAATATTACTGCTAACTTCATTACACAACTATTTTGCAGAATGGCTGATAGCTACAAAAAGCCGCTGTTTCTCGCCACACAGTATTACTGCTACCTTCATTACACAATTATTTTGCACAAAGGCTGATAGCTACAAAAAGCCGCTGTTTCTCGCCACACATTGTTACTGCTACCTTCATTACAGAATTATTTTGCACAAAGGCTGATAGCTACAAAAACCGCTGTTTCTGGCCACACAGTATTACTGCTACCTTTATTACACAATTATATTGCACGAAGGCTGATAGCTACAAAAAGCCGCTGTTTCTCGCCACACAGTTTACTGCTACCTTCATTACACAATTATTTTGCACAAAGGCTGACAGCTACAAAAAGCCGCTGTTTCTCGCCACACATTATTACTGCTAACTTCATTACACAATTATTTTGCACAAAGACTGATAGCTACAAAAAGACGCTATTTCTCGCCACAAAGTATTACTGCTACCTTCATTACACAATTATTTTGAAGAAAGGCTGATAGCTACAAAAAGCCGCTGTTTCTCGCCACATAGTGTAACTGTTTCCTTCATTACACAATTATTTTGCAGAAAGGCTGATAGCTACAAAAAGCCGCTGTTTCTCGCCACAAATTTTTACTGCTACCTTCATTACACAATTATTTTGCAGAAAGGCTGATAGCTACAAAAAGTCGCTGTTTCTCGCCACACAGTATTTCTGCTAACTTCATTACACAATTATTTTGCAGAAAGGCTGATAGCTACAAAAAGCCGCTGTTTCTCGCCACACAGTATTACTGCTAACTTCATTACACAATTATTTTGCACAAAGGCTGACAGCTAAAAAAAGCCGCTGTTTCTCGCCACACAGTATTACTGCTAACTTCATTACACAATTATTTTGCAGAAAGGCTGATAGCTACAAAAAGCCGCTGTTTCTCGCCACAAAGTGTTACTGCTACCTTCATTACACAATTATTTTGCAGAAAGGCTGATAGCTACAAAAAGCCGCTGTTTCTCGCCACAAAGTGTTACTGCTACCTTCATTACACAATTATGTTGCAGAAAGGCTGATAGCTACAAAAAGCCGCTGTTTCTCGCCACAATGTATTACTGCTACCTTCATTACACATTTATTTTGCACAAAGGCTGATAGATACAAAAAGCCTCTGTTTCTCGCCACACATTTGTTCTGCTACCTTCATTACAGAATTATTTTGCACAAAGGCTGATAGCTACATAAACCGCTGTTTCTCGCCACACAGTATTACTGCTACCTTTATTACACAATTATATTGCACGAAGGCTGATAGCTACAAAAAGCCGCTGTTTCTCGCCACACAGTTTACTGCTACCTTC
>Ga0123355_10021831_pt1 | contig 10256 bp, 7 predicted proteins | sample TergutEmb28metaG_3_FD_89872 | JGI IMG/M metagenome (GOLD analysis project Ga0123355, IMG submission 89872) | Embiratermes neotenicus P1 segment gut microbial communities from Petit-Saut dam, French Guiana - Emb289 P1 | ecosystem: Host-associated > Arthropoda: Insects > Digestive system > Gut ... | reverse complement strand
GTTAGTGTTTTTTTTTAATTGTTTTTAAACCCTCCCCTTTTTTTTATTGGTGCTATAATCTCCCCCCCCCCCCCCCCCCCAAAAAAAAAACTGGGTTTTAAGGAGGCTGTATATAAAAAAGAGCCCAGTTTTTATGGTAAAAGTTATATTAGACTTTGTAGCCACAAAGAGAAAAGTGGTTGATAAATGGAAGAAGGAAGAGCAGGAATATGACCATAAAAGAAACTAAGCTCACAAAATAATTAGGAATAAGGAAAAAAATACATGAAAAATGTAATAGAATCAATAGAAGAAGATCAGAAGCATAATAACACAAGGAAAATGTATCAAATAGTAAACCAACTTAAGACAGGATATCAACATAAATTTAGCATAATTAGGAACAAAAAAGGAGAATTGGCAATGAATACAAAGGAGAAAACAGAAATATGGAAAGAATATTTTGACAAATTACTGAACACAGAAGAACCAAGGGAATTAATTCATCATCATAAACATCAAGGATTGGACCCTTTGATCCGTTCCGTCTCCAGAGTTTCAGCTACTCGCACCAACGCTTCTTCGGTCTTCCAATTATTCTCCTTCCTTGTGGTCTGTAGTGGTATGATTTCAAAGGGATTTGGTTTTGTGGCATTCTTTGCAAGTGTGAAAGCTAGTTCCGTCTGTATTCATCTATCTTGTCTAGTATGCCTGTAATCCGTAGTTTGCGGCGTATGTAGTCATTTGTTCTGTGGTCATAAAGGGTGTAGCCTGCCAGAGGTCTCAGTAACATCATTTCTGCCAAATTAATTAAAAGAGGAAATGAAGAAATTAGTGAAGTTGAAGTAGAAGAACTCACTATAGAAGATGCACAAAAGGCAATAAGAAACTTAAAAAATAACAAGGCGGCTGGAACTGATGGAATACAGCTGGAATTAATAAAATACAGAAGAAATAAACTACTGAATAGAATGTATGAACTGGTAAGGCATCTGGGAGGAGGATAATTTACCTGAGGAATGAAAAGAAACAATAATAGTTCCTATACACAAAAGAGGAGAAAGAGATAGGTGTGAGAATTACAGGGGAATAGCACTGGGAAATGCAGCTTACAAAATTTGTCATATATAATATTGGGGAAAATTAAACCATATGTTGAAAAAGTTATGGAAGACTATCGGAATGGATCTTGAGATGGAAGACCTGTAATTGAGAACATATTTGCATTTAAAATAATAAATGAGAAACTTTGGGAATATAATCAGAGTGTACAATGTTTATTTGTTGATTTTCAAAAGGCATATGACTCTATACATAGAGATACACTATGGGAATGTATGAAAGAATTTAAAATTTCTACTAAATTAATAAATAAGTGTAAAACATATGTACAAAAGACAAGAAGTGTGGTTAGAATAGAAGGAAAATTGTCATCTTTTTTTGAAAATAAAACAGGCTTGAAACAAGGTGACCCTTTATCACCAATATTATTTAAGTTGGCATTACAAAAAGTGACACAAAGTATAAAAATGGATCCTAGTGGTATAAAGATTGGTAAAGAACAATTGAATGTATTAGCATATGTAGTTGACTTTGCATTAATTGGAAAAAATGAAATAGAAATAAGAAAACTTTTTGTAGAAATGGAAAACATTGCCAGAAAGTTTGGATGACAGATAAACCAAGAAAAGACAAAATATATGATAGTGGAAAGGAAAAACAGTTTAAAGAAAAATAAAATAGGACATTTGAAAATAAAAATTACAAATTCGAAAGAGTGGAAAATTTTAAATGTTTAGAAGTTATACTTAATGACGATAACAATAACCAGACAGACTTGCAAGAATAAAAAAATGCTAACAAAGCATATTTTATGCTACATAAATTTTTTAAAAATAAAAACATATCAAAGAAACTAAAATTAAGACTAAAGAACACAACAATAGACAAAACGTTAACGTATGCATCAGAAACTTGGACACTAACAAAGAGAGATAGAAAGCAATTGAACATTTTTGAAATGAAAGTGTATAGAAGAATTTTAGGCCCAGTATATGACAATAAAAAAGAAAATTGGAGGATACTAACCAATAAAGAAATCTATGCAAGAGTTAAAAATTCTACTATAATAGAAACAATAAGGTTAAATAGATTATGTTGGATTGAGCATGTACAGAGAATGGAAGAAAAGAGAATTACCCAAAGGGTATTATATATGAATTTGGGAACAACAAGATTGAGAGGTAGACCAAGAAATAGATGGCAAGATGAGGTGAGAGAGGATGGAAGAATAATTGGTGGAGAAGGGTGGCACGAAAAAGTACACAACAGAGAGGAATCGAAGAAGCTCCTTAAAACGACAAGAAATTGTTGCATTCTGCACTCACCAATGGAATGAATGAAATACATTTTGCCCCTGTCATGAATCAAACCACAATTTACTGGTCACCCAGCCCAAGTGCAGTCACTATACAGACTGCACTGTACTGGCTCAGATCCACACAGTATTCTTCCCTAGTGAGAAACTGCGCCTAGCAGCTCTATCTAGTCAGCAACAATGTACATACACACAACAGCTGATCATTACACACATTTCAACCTCAAAGATGCAACCAGCCTGACCACATTCTGTGCACCTGTGTTGCTGGCATGCTGTGTTGCCACAACACTGCACATCATACCGAAGTTCTGAATCTGGCCAAATCAGTCTGGCCCAACACTCAAAGTCTCAACAGTACTCAAGGTGGGTTCATGACATCACCCCATGTTAACACCAGAACAGCTGAAGCAAGCTGCACATTCCTACCTGTAGCCCTCTTCATCCTCTGCCATGAGACGCCTCATTCTCTCCTTCTCAATCCTTTCCTGTTCTTTCTTCTGTTCACGCTCCGCATTAGCATGATGGTTTAATACTGCACGATTTAGTCTTAAGATCTTGGCAATGTTGTTCCTGTGGTACTCTTTCAGGTCCTTTCCATGCTGCAGAACAGCATTTAAGTATTCCTGGCAACAGCAGATCAAACACTATATTAATAATAATCCTTTCACTTTCAACATAAAACAAGCAGTTTGTTTTTACATCTGTGATGTCACTCTCAAGAACACACCTTACATGCAAACATCACCATACAGATATTTGGTTTGTACTAAAAGTCTACACATGGGAACGTCTTGTTTTGTTTTAACTCTGAACACATCCTATAAGCCTATGTCTAAACAAGCTTCTCTGATCTTAACAAGAATACACAAAAAATACAAATGACCGAGTCAAAAATAAAACTAATGCATTTCTTTAGCCACCACCTTAAATGACCTTAGCACTGTAATGTTCAAGACATAAAAGATGATGATTCTTATTATGGCTTCCTTCCAGGCAAAATGAAAAGAACATTAACTAAAAATAGTAAAACATAACACACTAACACAAAGATTTGATCTGAAGGGTGTCAGTTCTTCAGAAGTGTGGGGTGAAGAGGTTAATAAAGGAACATAACAATGTTAACATTGTCAAACAGATTATAAGACATGAAGTTTGAACATAAAACAATTTTGAAAACATATCACTCAAAAAACGTATACATCGTATTTAATTAAATTCAGCACACAATCAGGTTTCTTCTCCTCTCTGTCAGCCCATCAGACAAGTAAGCCCATTCAGCAACAATACTGTTATGACACTTCATGCACAATGTGAGCTAGGCATGTAAGCATCAAGTAGAACATGCTAAACAAGTTAATTTATTTACCAACATCACTAAAGGTAAAACCTGTTATATAGAGGACTGATGTTTGTAACGAAGAAAGATAACAAACAGCAAACAAGAGTATCTACATACTTGATGTTTCTGCCGGCGCTTTCTTTCTGCCTCAAGTTTCTGCTGTTTCTCCAACTTCTCCGTAGCCCGAGCTTCCCGAAGACCTTGACGTTTTGTTCGTTTGTAAGTTTTAATGTGGCAAGAAGTTTCCAGCATTGTGTCCTTCCTTGTGCATGCCACAACCTGCATAAAACATAAAAGTGATTACAACAAGACAAAAACATACTGTATGTAGCAAACGTAATCTTCCTGGACACTGCCAATTTCCCCCTATCCTGAAAACTCTCTCATGCTTTCACTTATAATTTGTCTGCAAATGCAAATGTCTTCCACAAGGTCAAACAAATAAAGCTACTTACTGTGTGTGACCATGCATGTATATACAAGGATGTGCATACACATTCAGATACACAAGTCTTGTATACTCTCAATAAAACATTATGTTTCTCGCCAAAACAATCACATTCATTCACCTCTAAAACAGTTCTGACAAACTGCTCATGAAATGGCAGTTTGTTGCACCCCACATGAATCAATAAACTGTGATACCTGCATTACTAGACAGTTGGGTTAAAATCACACCTTCTGTCAAAATGTTGTGGCCACGTAAAAACTGTTTGTCTTTATATTTTCATAAAACAATAACACACTTATGGGCCTATTGGGGATCGGTCAAGTAGTTTCTGTTTTCTGTAAAACTGTGTATCAGCAGGTAAGGACACGCTGCTGTTTCATGAGTGAAACGAAAGCCTACTATTTATACATACATATGAGTACATAATTTTAAAGGTTTCCTACCTATGCCACGCCTTGTCTGAAGGATACAGTGGAAGTGTGTTACTACAAGCACAGCTAGCTTGCTATGAGCCATCCTTTGTAATATTTCAACAACACACTATGACCTTCTGTCATACAGTACGATCCCAATCATCAGTGTGACCATCTGCTTAGTAGATTATATATGCCCAATGTTCTAATATGTAAACAGTAATACACTTACCTCTGTCCTCAATTGTCTCTGAAAATTTAACAACCTCAAAGCACGCAACTCAATCTGTGCTTTAATTTTGAGATCTTCTGCCATCACAGTAGGCAAATTGTTCAGCTCCTCAATTCGGTGTGCGATCCTTGCAGCAAGTCTACCAACAGAAATGTGTATTTTAAACACAAAGCAAAGCAGCAATACCAAACCTAACAATCAAGCCTTCAAACATCCTACACATAAAAAAAGTACACACTTCACTTGCTGAGTGCATTCACAAAATTTTGAAAGCGACTATTAGCTTTGTTATGTCTGCACATCTGTCTGTCCGTCTGTCTGTCCACATGAAACAACTCAGCTCCCACTGGACAGATTTTCATAAAATTTGATATTTGAGTATATTTTGAAAATCTGTTAAGAAAATTCAAGTTTCCTCAAAATCTGACAAGAATAACAGGTACCATACATGAAGAACTGTGTACATTTGAATTACATCTTGCTGGATTCTTCTTTGAATGAGAAATGTTTCAGACAAAAGTCGTAAAGAAACTCAAAACACGCATTTTACGTTCAATAACTCTTTTTCTGAAAATTGTGCCATTTATAAGATAATGTGAAAAAATGCTGTAGAGCTGGACAGGCTACAGTTGACAATATAACAAAGCACATGCACTTTGTATACTGGATAACTAAGGCTACAAACACACACTCAGAATATTTAATACATATTGTATTTCCATAGCAATAATGGCTGCACAAATGTGCCTCAATGTTATGTTATACATATGTTGCCTGTCTTGCTCTAATTTGTAGACATTAACACTCTGCCATTGGGCCACGTATAAAGACACAATTACTATGCCAGGCATTGTTGATGGGTCACATATATCGATGTTGTCATGCTCAACATTCTATACATGTGTTTCTCAGCTGTTCTGTATCACTTTTCATGTCAAGGTTATCAACATTTTGAAGCAGGATGTTTGGGTCTCAAGTTACAAACATACAGACCCTTCTTGACCCCACATTCTCAGAACCATACAATTGCAACACAGCAACCATACATTCAGATGCCCCTCTCTTTTTTCTGTCATCACTTCCTTCAATACAAACCGTGACTTTGCATAAGACTATTATGAAAGAATATGATGTTCTGCGTGAGTTACGTGCAGACACATATTGTGAGGTCTGATGATGGTGAAGCTGAAATTTTGGACAGTGACATTCACGTCCCCACAACTCCTCCATGTAAATAATTTCAATCTGTCCCACAGATTTTACTAGTGCTAGGGCAAGTACAGTAAGAGGAAGAAAGTAGTGAACTGTGTGGCTCGAATCACAAAACAAACCAGGAAACACACAACGCAGGGAGGGTATTCAGAATATGGCCTCTGTGTGAACATTTTCTACAGAAATTCAGGTCAGTTTACATCCCAAAGAACTGTGACTTGATGAAGCCACAATCCTATGGTGGGGTTGTCTGAAATTTAGGATGTATAATCCAGGGAAAACAAAATATGGAGTGCTGGTCCAAATGGTGTGTGAGGTGGTACTGGGTTGTATCTGTAAGATGAAGATACACACAGCTGAGAGGTAGAAATTGGTGGACACAATTTTATCACTTTTATCCAGAAACTTATGCCATTATCATCACATCTATCAAGCCATTTTTATAACAATGTGAGACTGGCTGAAACATTGTTAGACAGAAAGGCAAGAGTTAGTGGCAATATGAGGACTAACAAGGGGTATTCCACCTGACCTAGAACGTGACGCCAACCACTTGAAAACAGGGCAGTCACCATTCCGAAGAAAAGGTGAGCCTGAGTGCGGAGAGACAAGTGACTTATGTGAATGTAAAGCACGATCCATGTTGCAACAGTAGTGAATGGATGGAAAGATAGAACAGACCCGGAAATAAAGAAACCTGACGCTGTTTTTTCAGTGCAATAAATTCATGAACGACACACATAGAACAGACAATTACCTTAGTTAATTAAATCAGAGGAAAACTGTCAAATGGCCAAATGTATCCACTAAACTGTGCACCCTGCAATGCATTTTTGTGTACAAGACACTACCAAAAACATGAATTAACATACAAAAACTTCCTGCAAGAGGTAACAAGTTCCCAGGTATCAGAAGTCCAGAATTGAAGTGAGTCAAGTTCAGATGAATTACAATTGCCACAGAAGAAACCAACACATAGGGGGCCTACAAAGGACTCCCCAGGCAGACTCCCTGAGAGTTGAGTAAACACAAGCTGGACAGAATTGTTGCTGGTGGGGAGGGCAAGTACTATCATGACAAACAGTGTAAAGTGCATGCTGCACATATGAAGAGAAGTGAAACAAGATACATTTGTAAATTCTGCTTTGTTCTGCTTCACACCAGACTGTCTACATGCAGTTTCCTCAGTACTGGGTTCAGGAGTTTCATCTATACATTCAAATTGTAAGTAAGAATATAATGAGGAGTTGAACATTTGAAGTCGGGGAACTCAGGGTATTTAATTAAAAAGCCATCTGGTTGGCAAAGTGTTAAGATGAAACAATCATAAAAGTGTTAAAAAATCTACATGTATAAAATAGTTTCCTGACTCTGGCACTAAGAACAGGTTGCATGTAGAAGCCCACAATGATGACTCAACCTATGTGAAATGATACCTATACACTTCATCATATACTTAATCAAAATTATTTTGGCTATAAAAAGGTTATGAAGATATAACTCACCTGTTTTCCCTCTCCTGAAGTATGATCAGAGGGTCAAGGCCTGCAGGTTTGGCTATAGGGGTTACACGATTCTGCTTCTGTTGTGGCGGTGGCTGTGCTGCAGACTGTGCACCTGCAGCCGGTCCTGAGGAAGGGAGAGGACGAGGACCTTGCGCTGTAGTTGCTGGCTGTACTACAGAAGTCCCTGTTCCTGTTCCAGTGCCAGGAGAGGTGCTTGCAGTTGGAGCTGTGCCTACTGCCTGCTGTCCTGGTGAGGGAGCAGGTTGGCCTGGAAGTGGGGACTGGCTTGGTGGCTGACCACCTACTGGACCAGGAGTTCTCATTGGTTGTTGCATCACTCCACCCATAATGCCTGCTGACATATTACTTATAACTAATCTCTGCCTCACAGTGATGACGTATCAACTGCAAGTATGCCTGCTGCAGCAGGTTACTATTAACAGCAAGATGAAAAGAATGTGGAAGGAAATGTTCAGATTTCTATATCAAAAAATACAAAAAACCTCAGTCCGTGTGGCCACTTCCAATCGCAACCGCCACCCCTCCTCCTAAGACAATCCAAGTTTTATTTTATTTATTAATTTTTTTTTTGTTTTGTTGACCATGCATCCCTGCACAATCTTTTTCAAATGAAGCCAACTAGGTGCACACTACTTCTTAGTATATTTATTTCAACTATCCACTTGTTCCAGAGTGAAAAATACCAGTGTTGCACAGATACAGTAAGTTCTCCTGATGATGGGCACATAGTTGACCAAAACATGCAGAGAAGTTTAAATAAATATACTAAGTAGTGTGCACCTAGTAGGCTTCATTTGAAAGAGATTACACAGCCCAAGTGCCAACCACAACACTACTTTCAAACAGCATAATAAAGAATTAATATCAGGTAAAACACATTTTTTGTAATGAGCTACAGGTTACAGTCACTTTTATCACTGAACTTACTGATAAATAGTGACAATTAGAAACGTCATCAATAAAGTATCCAATACACACTAAAAACAGAATTAAAAAAAAATGTTAACAGAATGAACTCTCCTGATATCCCCATTCCCCTCAAATAATGATAAAATATCAAACCAGACAAAATGACACTGGGGCTAACACCTACAGATAAACACATTCTGTTTTGTAACACAAGTAACAGGTAATCAAGGTAAAATACTGAGATGGATGATGGTGATTGTCAGTGGGAGAAGGAAAAGAGACTTAAGGGCATACACAAACCTTAGCAATCAGACTAATGTCCAGCTACTCATTTCCAAGCTCCCTCCCATTTGTTTGAACTGTATAATTATACATCCCAACTGCACATTTCCAGTTCCAAGCTACATACCCTGATCACCCTGCTGTGGCATCCTCTGATGGGGAGCAGTATCTAATCGCTTCCCCTGCACTGCCAGAGCCATCTGACTTGTAAGTGGCTGGTTACGGGCCAGCAGCCGATATGCCATGATCTGCACCCGCAACTGTTGCAGCTGAACAGAGCTGAAGATGTGCTTTGGTGTTCCATCCAGAAATCCACCTGGACCCTGTGAACCCATGCACACCTGAGTAGGCCTACTACAAACATTTCCAGTATTAATGTTACCAAGATTACCCAATTAGGCACAAGACATTTTATTTTGTTGTAAAGCAACCCAGGTTTTCCACACCATTTCTGAAAAAGACTGGCTCTTCCATATTTTATAGTTGCAAGAATGATATTTCTATTTCAGAATGGTTGCAACTACAACAAAACCAAATTTTTGGTTCAGTTCCAAATCAACAAAAATTCCTCATATTCAAACATAAAACCAAATGGATGCATCTTCGTGAATTGTTTAAGAACAAAATCAACAGTTATGACTGCTCCCCCCTACTTTCGATATCTACGTAAAAGTTCCAGGATGTAAATCCAGTGTCAATTATGCATATCCTAAAATACTATGTTTACACACAGGGCCGTACATTTTCTAAAAAATTCTTTTGTTGGCTTGTACATGATGTGTTACATACACATATCAGAAAGGGATTATGCACCTGCATTACTCGTGAGGGGTCTGTCTGGCCTGGAGCACCATATGAGACCTGCCGAGCACGGAGGGCCAACAACTGAGAATATCGTGGATCAGCTTGCATACCCTTCTCTTCCATAGCTCCAATTGCTCTTTGCAGAGCCTGGTATGTGTCTTGTGGTGAGGACTGAGGAACCATCTCAACATAAAGAAACACAAGAAGATACTATCAACAACTGTCACAAGGTTATAAATACAGTAATACCTTCAAACACAATTAACCCTACACAATACCACAGAAATGTATTATTCAAACAGTATTTGTTCAGAACAACACATAAGTTTGTTCCTGATGAAGACAGTCTAAATGGGCAAAAACACAGAAATGGAATATTTCAATTATTTGTAAGAATATAAAAAGATGGCTTTCTACAAGAAGTCACTGCATTCTACCCCTCCAGTGGTTATAGTGGTACAGTTCCATGGAAGTCAGTATCTTCACATGAAGATTTATGTACCTTTTGTTGTCCTACCATTAATGGTTTACACAACTGACAAGATTATTTTCTCTGTGTGGTACAGGCTGGACTAAAGAAACATGAAAACATAACAACTGAGTGTGATTAACCCTTAGCGTACCGAATTAAATCCCATCTGTAAATCCCAGCTCGCCGAATTATTCTGCGGGGGTATTTAAATTTTGCGCATGCTTTTCGAAAAACTTGAATTTTTCGAGAACTAAGCG
>Ga0123355_10021830_pt1 | contig 10256 bp, 6 predicted proteins | sample TergutEmb28metaG_3_FD_89872 | JGI IMG/M metagenome (GOLD analysis project Ga0123355, IMG submission 89872) | Embiratermes neotenicus P1 segment gut microbial communities from Petit-Saut dam, French Guiana - Emb289 P1 | ecosystem: Host-associated > Arthropoda: Insects > Digestive system > Gut ... | reverse complement strand
CATATGTTAGATGGTCTTGATATTACAAATGAATTTGGCAATGTGGTAGTGGATGCTAAGATGTCGACTAAGATTCCTGGAATCTTTGCAGCTGGAGATGTTATCCAGAAGGAGCTGCGCCAAGTTGTTACAGCGACAAACGATGGTGCCATTGCAGCGCAAAGTGTGTATAAGTATTTGGAGAATTAATACCGGTGAGGGAAACCTCACTTTTTTGTTGAATAAAATTTAAAAGCGAAGGACTTCACCAGCGGTTCTTACTCAAGTTTGGGTTAATGACAAGAAATTCAAAATAATAGAAATTTGAATTTCCCCTTTTTTAAAAAGCAGCAGTTAATACGGAAACAACAATTCCCTGAAATCCTATTTTATCCGCTGAAGTGGAACTTTTTTGGGAATATCACAATTTCGTTCCAGTTTTTTGCCCATTTTCAGCATTCCGATCCCAAATAGTGGAACTTTTTTCGAAATATCACAATTTCGTTCCAGTTTTCTGCCTATTTTCAGCCTTCTGGACTCAAATAGTGGAACTTTTTTGGGAATATCACAATTTCGTTCCAGTTTTTTGCCTTTTTTCAGCTTTCTGGATCCAAATAGTGGAACTTTTTTCGAAATATCACAATTTCGTTCCAGTTTTTCGCCCATTTTCAACATTCTGGACTCAAATAATGGAATTTTTTTTGGAATATCGCAATTTCGTTCCAGTTTTCTGCCTATTTTACACTATCTAGTATCAAGCAGAAGATCGTGCTAAAAATGAGATATTAGAGAATTTAGCACGATTTTAAAGGGGGAAACTCAAAAATAGAAATGACTTTATTCCTAGTTTTCACACTAGCATTAGAGTCATTTCTTTATATCAGTTATTCTTTGTTGTACCCAAACTTGAGTAAGAGCCTTCACCAGCTCCCTCGCTATCTTTATTTTGCTGATCTAAAATGTCAATATTAATCTTCAAATGTTTCTGGGTTGTTAGCTTCGATATATGCTTCAAACTCTACGTTATTTTTTCGAAACATCCGTACCAACAGCATTGATGAAAAATAAGCGTAGATGCCCATCATGAATAATAGTATCACTGGTATCCGAAATGCAAGATACCAGACCGTAAGGAACATGATGATATTGCTGATAGTTGAAAATAAATGTTTATTAGCTAAAGCAAAGGATGTTTTGAAAGCTTCTCCTATTTTTAGATCAAAACGGGCAATTACTGCAAAGATGGTAGACGTGACAAATAATAGTTGAACCCCTACAAAAATAATCACTAAACGAATCAGCAAACCAAATGCACTAGCTTCAGCTTGGCTTAGTAGTAATAAGTTATACGAGACAGAGAATCCTACGACTGCTAGAATCAAAAACACAATTGTAGATTTCACAATATTATCCTTGAAACTGTGCCAGAAATCTTTAATCATATAACTGCTTTCGCGGTTAGTTACTTTTTTTGTTGCGACATAATAAAGAGCCGTTGTTGAAGCTCCGATTGTAATGATCGGGAGACTGAATACTGTCCACAAAAGCCCGATAAACATTATATCCCAAAGTATTGTCAACGCTTGGTAAAATTTACTTTCGGTAGAAAACATAAGACCACTTCCTTATGAGAATAGGATTAATCGAGATCAATGATGCCGTGACTTTCAGTAATTAAAAACCCAAGATTTTGTTGTGAATCTTTTGTTTTTCTTAGACTATTTGGGGACATACCCTTCATTTTTCGGAATGCTTTACAGAAATAGTTAGAATCTGTAAAACCGACATCGGCAGAAATTTCCTTTACTGTTTTTTGTGTATGTTGTAAGAGGTAGCTAGCTTGTTCGATTCGATATTTGTTCAAATAGTTAAGTGGTGAGTAGCCGGTAAAGTTTTTAAATTTTCTTGTTAAATGGGATTTTGATAAGCCGGTTTGTTCTGAGATATCATCAACGTTTAAGTTGTTAGTAAAATTTTCTTTTATGAAATGCAATGCCTTTTCAACGTCAGGCGGTGTACTAAGAAGTAACGAATCGATTCTAGTTTCAAAATGGCGGTAACAGAGTGAAAGGAACTCATATGCTTTTTGCGAAACTTGATAGATGTCTAGTAATTGGCCATTTTGGACATCTGTATATGTAGCAACGAGCTGCTGAATGATTCTTTTTTTAAGTGCAATTTGAAAAACATGACCATGAGTAGAGTTAATATAATTCCAGCAGTTTTTCACCTCTTCTCCAGATAATGTAATAAAAATGAATTTCCAATCATTACTTGAGGACGGGATATAATATTGGCAATTTTCTGGAATCTGAATCATGAAAGCATGTTGCTCAGGTAGAAGATGAGTTTTGCCGTTAATTCTTATTTCTCCGCAGCCAGATAGCGTATATTGAAAGACAAAAACATTAGTTTCCTCACGAAGACGGCAATCCCAAAAGTAACCGTTTTCTTGACTTCTTTGCTCTATCCCAACAGCTTTGATAGTGGCGATATAGTCTAGTTTTGTGGGGTTTTTAAAATCGAAACCATAAGTGTCCTTTGATGTTGGGTCGTGTTTTGATAGCATTATTTTACCCTCCCAGAGTTGAAATTTACCGTTGAAAAAAAAGAATAGTGCTTGTATAATGACATTATATCACAAAAAATGTGATAAGTCCATATTTGTGAGTCGGTGAACTTTCAGAAAGGTTATGACAGTATTTTACCCTTTTGTTGTTTTTGACTTTCAAAATTTTATTTGGGAAACGTGTAAAATACACAAAATATTTATTGTAGTTAATGTGTGTTTACGAGGAGTGATGATAGAATGGTAAAAGAAAATCGTTTCAGAAAAAATCTGTCGCGTTGGTGGATTGTTTATCTGATGATTTTGCCTGGCTTTCTGTTAACAGGGTTACTCAGTTACGGACCGATGGCTGGTTTATATATGGCCTTTGCTGATTATAGAATTGGGCGACCACTTTTCTCAGCCGAGTTTGTTGGATTAGAATTCTTTAGGGTGGTTTTTCGTGACTTTGCTGAAATCGGAGTTATATTACGAAACACTTTAGGAATGAACATTCTTTCCCTTATTGTTGGTATGGTAGTGGCGTTGTTGTTTGCTATTATGTTAAACGAAGTTTCCAACAAAAAGATTAAAAAGACGATTCAAACAGTTTCATTTATCCCGTTTTTTGTATCGTGGGTTATTGTATACAATATACTACAAGTGTTTTTCCAAGGTCAAACAGGATTGATTCCAACATTTATGAGAAATTTAGGCTTCGAACAACAGGGACTAGGTGTGCTAGCAGACCCACGTTGGTCATGGATGTTAGTTATCTTATCTAACTTATGGAAGACACTCGGTTATAATGCAGTCATTTTCTTGTCTGCAATTACTAGTATTGATACTGGAATGTATGAAGCGGCAACCATTGATGGGGCTAATCGACTACAACGGATTCGCTACATTACTTTGCCACAGTTGCTACCAACTTTACAAATTTTATTAATATTAAATGTAGGTTGGATTTTCACTTCCAACTTTGACCAATTCTTCTTATTTACGAATCCATTGAATCGACCGACTATGGAAGTCTTTGATATGTATATCTTCCGTTTTGGATTGCGACAGTTAGATTATTCTTATGCAACAGCTGTTGGTATCTTAAGATCAATCGCAGGGTTTGTTGTATTAATTCTGGTAAATGCAATTTCGAAGAAGCTTGATGGTGGTTCAGTCGCTTAACTGCAAAAAATAAAAATAATATGGAGTGTTTTTAATGAAATTAAAAGTGAAGCAGAGCACTGGTTTTCATTCAACTTGGCAACGTGCTCTAGATAAAATGTTCACCATTTTTATGTGGATATTTCTAGTATTTGTGTTTATCGTAACAGCTTATCCGTTTTTGCACGTTATTATGGTGTCTCTTTCTGACCCTGCTCGTGTTACTAGTGGGGGAATCCTACTTATTCCTAACGGTTTTTCTATTGACGCGTACAGTGCGGTATTCATTAATCCTAGATTTCTAAACGCCTTATGGATCTCCGTGGCTCGAAGTACAATCGGGCCAATAATAAGTGGAATCATCACGATGATGATTGCTTATGGCTTAAGTCAAAGAGAATTACCTGGAAGAAGATTTTTAAACTGGTACTTCCTATTTACAATGTATTTTAGTGCAGGACTGATTCCGACTTACTTATTGTTTCAGTCATTAGGTTTTGTCGGATCGTTTTGGGTATATGTTATACCTACAGTTGTTAACGTATTTGGGATGATTCTTATGCGTACTTACATTGAGAATTTACCTGCAGAGCTACGAGAGTCGGCACTTATTGACGGTGCTAATGACCTCACTATCTTCTTAAAGATTGTCGTTCCATTATGTAAGCCGGTTATTGCAGCTGTTACTTTATTTGCGGTTGTTGCTCAGTGGAATGCATACTCAGATACAGTTATTTACAATTCCATGCACGAACATCTTCATACGTTGCAATACTTCTTAGTGCGAATGGTTGACAACGTAGCAGGTGGAAGTTCTGATGCAGCAATGCAACTAGCGATGCAGGCTGGTGTTCAAGGCGGCGAAACTCGATTAACTCCGCAAGTAGTGCGCATGGCTGTAACGGTTATAACCATTGTTCCGATTGCCTGTGTATATCCGTTTATGCAACGATATTTTGTTAAAGGTATGATGGTTGGTTCGGTAAAAGGATAAAGTATTTATCTGAATTAATGGTTTGAAATATCATAGCTATAAGGTGGTGATGCGTTTCGGAAATGAAACGTTAGGAAAGCGAGGTGTAGCTTGCCTCAGAAATCAACATTAGTAGCAAATAATGGTTTTAAAATAACAAGAGAAGGAGATTTAAATAAATGAAAACATTAAAAAAGATATCTGCGATACTTTTCGTATTTATAATGGCTGTAGTTGTTTTAGCAGCTTGTACAAACAACGATGATAACAGTGATGGAACAACCGATAATAATGGTGGTGTTGATGATCGTGAATTCATTGAATTGACATTCTTAAGAGATTACGATACTTCAGAAAGAGATGCTCTCATGGATGATCAAATTGTTCGTCAATACATTTTGGAGCGTTTCAACATTGGGTTCAGAGAAATCCATTATAGTGGCGATATGCAAGAATGGTTAATGTTACGTCTTGCTGGTGGCGATTTCCCTGATATCATCAATCCACGTCAAGCAAATATTCTTCAAGCATATGCTGAAGCTGGCGCTTTAATCAATATGGGTGAGCTATTCGCTGAACACGCTCCAACTGTTTTAGAACGCCATGCAGACAGACTTCCAGTATGGCGTGCGATGTCAGGGATGGATGATGATCAAATTTGGGCAATGACAATGTGGGAACCAAACTTAACTGGAACTAATTCTGGACCACATCTACAATGGTTAATTCGTTCTGATATCTTGGAGCAACAAGGATTCCCAGAAATCAGAGATGAGAATGATATTTTCAATATTATTCAACAAGGTTTAATCGACAATCCATATACAAATGGACAACCGACAGTTGGTTTCAGTCACCCAATGCAAGCTTGGGGAACTGATGGTCTTAGAACACTAACGTATACGTACGATATGGGGCGTTTGACGCACACAACAGCTAATCATGGAATGGTTTTTGATTTCGATGCGAATGAGTTTATTGATGTTACAACAGACCACGCATACCGTAATGGTTTAGAATTCTTCAACCGCATGTGGCGTGAAGGACTATTTGACAGAGATTCAATTACTGACGGATGGGAAGATTTCGAGGCTAAAATGCGAGAAGGTCGTGCCCTTGCTGCATACTTTTTAGTATGGCCATGGGATTATGACTTCAACCCAGCGTTAGCTGCCGCTGGAGCGGATTTTAGATATGTGCCAATTACAGCACAACTTTCTTCGCAAATTGAGCGCGGTGAAAGAATGATTTACCCGCAACGTGCTGGTGAAGTGTGGTCTTCTGTTGCTATTACTACTAATGCACAACACCCTGAGCGTATTGCTGAATTATTCGAGTGGCAAGCTAGCGACGAAGGAATGATTATGATGGGTTGGGGACGTGAAGGATATGAGTTTGAAATCGTAGATGGACGTCGTGTTGCGACTGATTACTTCTTCGAAAGAAGTGAGAATGATCCGAACTACCCACACAACATTTTATTTGGACCGGCTGAATTTGGATTCTTCCTTGGTGTAGATGATAATGGGCAAAGCTTCCGAATAACTCATGATCCTGATGTGGTTGCTAGAAGCCTTGATCCGATTGTTCGTAATGTTTGGGCGCAAATGGGATGGGCAAATTCATACGAAATGTACAATAATAACTTCTTTGATTTTGATGAAACAACTTATCAAATTGGTTTGAAAAGGTCTATGCCATCATTCTCAAATGATCAGATGAGAGAATGGGAACGTATGAATACAGCTACACATGATTTCACTATGCGATTAGTAACTGCATCGTCAGAAGCAGATTTTGATATCGCTTTCGAAGAATTGTTGGAGCGTAGACGTGAACTTGGCATTCTTGATTTCTTAGAACAATGGAATGAAGAATATAGGGAACTCAGCGCACGATAAACTCATATGTATAGTTTCGATTTCGGATACAAAAATTGGTTCAAACCGCTGAGTTTAGACTTCAGTTAAACCAAAGGCGGACATAACATAGTTATGTTCGTCTTTATCCTTAATCAAAGAAACGATGTAGTAAATATGAGGTATTTACAATGAAATTGGGTATTAGAGGACATGATTTAGGTTAAGATGTGCCAGCGAAATTCGCGCAGTCAGTAATTGATGCAAAATTAGAATCTGTTCAATTAGTATTACTTAAGGCGATTGATGGCGGTTGGTTAGCGAGATAAAACACAAATTACTTTGAATTGGATTTTGATAAACAAAAGCAATAATAATTAAAAGTTGAATTTTAAGAGTTTAAAATTAATTATAAGGGAGTTGTTTGAGTGTGTTAAAGAAAATTTTAGTATGTTTAATGGTAGTATCAATTTTAGTTTCACAATTTCCGGTTGTTTTAGCAAATGCTATCCAACCAACTAGCGCTCTGGCTGGAGCAGTTGCTATTGACAGCATGTGGTGGAGTGATTCAGAAGATGAAGACCGAATTCCAGTAACAATTACTGTTAATGGTGGTGACATCAGTGCCTTTAGGATATGGGAAGATGTGACACATGACGGTGATCTTTGGGAAGGGAATTACCATGGACAAGCAAGAAGTTTTTACCCTGCAGTCACTATGCCGACTGAGGTACAAAGGTTAACTTTTGATCTTTACACACCAGTTGATATTTGGGAGTATGAAGGTGTTGGACCATCACCTGTTAGATGGTATATCAATAGTTATGGTGACCATGCAGGGACAATCACAAGCCATCCTGGATTTGGCATTTTCTTTGATGATGCAGTAGTTGTTGATGTAAATGGTGTTCAATATTTTAGAAATTCTGTTGAAATAGCTTATAACGAAGCTCTACAACTAAGTTTTAGGCTACAAACAAAATTCCGTACCAATGACCCTATCTTTATCGGGAATGCGACGGCTCATTACAGTGAATCAAATGACACACCACCAAGTGGAGTAGTCGCTGTTGAAGCATTATGGTGGAACAATTATATAAATCCATCAGATCGTGACCCAATTTCGATAACGGTTAATGGGAATGAAATCAGCGCCTTTAGAATCTGGGAAGATGTCACACATGATGGTGCACCTTGGAATGATCAATATTGGGGTCAACATAAAGATTTTGAACCAATTGTTGCATCGCCAGAAGAAGTTTTATTATTAACGTTTGATCTTTATACGCCAGTTGCAATATGGGAATATGAAGGGGATAATCCAGCACCAGTACGCTGGTATATTAATAGTTATGGCGAAAACGCAGGAACACTCGTAAGTCATCCTGGTTTTGGCATCTTCTTTGATACACCAGACACTGTAATTGTAGATGTAAATGGTGTACAATATTATAGAAATTCTGTTGTGATTTCTTATGATGAAGCATCACAATTGCTCTTTAGATTACAAACGAAATTCCGCACGGATGCCCCAGTTTTTATTGGCAATATGTTGGTTCATTATGAACAAAATGATATCCCAACCGGATCGATTCCAGCTGATGGTTTAATTTGGGATACATCTGATGGGACTGATATGAATTCTGTAGAAATTGACATTAACGACACACAGACTGCCGCGTTTAGAGTATGGGAAAATGTCCTTGATGATGGTATTCCGTGGCAAGGAACTTATTATGGCCAGCTTAAAGATTTTACTATAATGAATGTTGTGGCATCAGAAGCGGTGATGTTTTTAACTTTTGATCTTTATACTTCAACTGATATTAGAGAATATACTGGTGATCATCCTGCGCCAGTGCGTTATGGTGTATGGACGAGATATGGAAGTGATCATACGGTTGTGAGTCATCCGAATAATTCGATTTTCTTCGGTGGTGCGGATGCAACGCCAGTTTCGGTAAATGGCTCGCCTTACACGAGACATTCTGTGGTGATTGCATATGAAAATGCTGATGAATTGTGGTTCAGATTAGAAACTAAATTCCATACTGATAATCCGATATTTATCGCAAATGTGATGATTCATTATGATGAAATAACTGAAACTGAATTAGCACCAGGTATTTATGGCTTTACTGGTGAATTCCCAGGCAGTACAATGATAACTACACCACTTCAACCAACACCAGCTGTCATATCAGATGATCAAGCAGGAACTGTGAATCCAAGAACGGCTGAATTATATACTGGACGTGCTAGTAACACGACTACAAATGTTGGCGGAGGAACGTGGATGCAAAATCCATTTCGATATGTGCCAAACCCTGCTAACGGACCAATTGAAAATATAATGGGGCTAGAACTCACCGCCTTTATGCCAATTAATTTATTCCGTAACAATACAATCGGTGGAAATGCTCCATTTTTAAGATTTGATTATACTGTTAGACCATTAAGACCAGCCTTTGCAAGTGGAACAAATGGCGCAGGTTTACACGTTAATACATGGTTAATTCCACAAGGCATTGTTACAGGTGAATGGAATGAAATTACTGCGATGGCATCAGGGACTTATAATACGACTTTAGGTAACATTCCAGAAGGACCACAACCATTTGAAGATTATAGTTTCAATTTTGATGAGCGTGTATATATTGATGGCGTTCCTTATATTCAAATTAACTTCACGATTAACTTCAGTGAGTATGTATCGATTAATAAGGAAGAAATTATTTTCACAATGAGTACAGCAAGTATTTCTTTTGAAACGCCAATCTATTTCGCAAATGTTGCAGCTATTTATGATGATGAACCATTTGGAGGTAAAGCGACAAATATCCTAGATCTTCCTGATCGTATTTTTATGGATGGTCAAGAAAGTGGCATTAACATGAGCGACTTTAGCGCATTGTCTGTTGATTTAGAACTTCCATCAACGCATCGTGGGACATGGTCAGGTCATCAAAGTCGATTGACTGTTACTGATGAAGGGGTATTTGTTACTTATGTCAACAAAGAATTAAACGAAGCTGGCGCTCCATTTGGAGAAGAGGATGGCTATCATTGGAGCGATCGTCGTAGTGTTGTATTTGCGATGCAACCAGCTGATTGTCCTAATGGTGATTGGGTAGTACTTGGACAGTGGAATCATAACAGTAGCATTCCAATTATCATGTCAGATGATGCGGGTAATGTTTATGTTGCAATGTATGACAGTGATGAAGATTGGCCTAATCGCGATTACCGTCCATTAATGGTTGTTTATCGTGCTGGAAGTTGGAGTGTAGAGGAAAATGTTTTAGCAACACCTCTAGAACAACATCGTGAGGAAAGATGGGGAACCTTTATCGCTGAATATACCTCCGCTAATATTTCACCAGACGGATTTATTTATGTGTTGACAGTTGAAAATGATCGTGGTGGAAGTGAAAAAGGTTATATTCATGTCGCAATTTTTGATACGAATACAAGCGAGTGGACACACAAAGGTAAATTATGGACGGGCTGGCGTTACGGTTATGCTTATCTGAACTTTGTCCAAAATGACACGGGTAGCTATGACATCGAAATCGTTGCAAAACGAATGGAGAGAGGCGATCGTGTCGGATATCAACTAACTGGTAGCTTCATTTGGGTCTATGATGCGATTGCTTACTGGCGTATTAGTCCTGATTTTACAGACGTGCCAGTAGCAGGGTCAAGTTTACCACCAGCAGGTCACAATGGATTT
>Ga0123355_10021828_pt1 | contig 10256 bp, 6 predicted proteins | sample TergutEmb28metaG_3_FD_89872 | JGI IMG/M metagenome (GOLD analysis project Ga0123355, IMG submission 89872) | Embiratermes neotenicus P1 segment gut microbial communities from Petit-Saut dam, French Guiana - Emb289 P1 | ecosystem: Host-associated > Arthropoda: Insects > Digestive system > Gut ... | reverse complement strand
TTACTCCTGAAGATGGGCATAAAGATGCACGAAACATGTTGAGACATTGTCAATAAACAACATCCATAATTGACAATAAACCATCTATATTGTTGCATCTTGTTGGTTTTCTTTCCTCACGCTTTACTCACGATGCACGGTCACAGGAACATAAAGCTTGATAATACCAGTAACCCCTGGTAAGTATACATTATAAAGCCCCATTTTATGCAATTTTCTCTGTTCTCCTACTTCGTCTTTCTAAGGTCAAATTATTCTCCTAAGAACGCAGATTGAGGACTTTGTTCTACACTTGTAAAACAATAATTATTAGTAATTTAAATTTTTAAGTGAACGTGTCGAGACAGGAAAATGAAATGCTGTGACACGACAAGCGGCAAGTGGGCGAATCTTACGTATTATTTGAAATAATTAAGAATCAGTTAGTGAATAACGACAGCTACATAAACAGTGCAACGACCGGATGGCAGTGGATCGTGAACAAAAATAACTAAATCTCAGCATTTTTTGACGTTTTGCTGCCCGTGCATCTCAGTGTAGTTATCTCAGTAATTAACCAACTTGATACACAAAATGTTTGTTTTACAATACGTTTATTTCATGCCTCTACATGTTTCGAGCACCATGTGCTCATCATCAGGAGTTCAAAATTGCATTACACAGCCTCTGATATCATCACACCTATAAGTGACCGTCTCGTGCACGCAGAGGCTGTGTAATGCAATTTTGACATTTTGTGCATCAATTTGGTTAATTACTGCGATAAATAAACCTGAACAGTTTCATAACCTACGCAACCGAATGATCTATGTATAATACATACGGGACGTAGTGGTCAAATATTCCAATTGCATGGTTAATGTCACACGTTTTTCACATGGTTATTGATATATAGATAAAGTTCTATTGTTTTAGCAACCATATTGATTCCCACAACAATATAGTATTTTAAAGATTTTAATTTACTTGATTACCGTCTATATAACTGCTTTAATTATAAATAGGAATTTCATCACACATTATTTAACTCCTACTGTAAACGAAATGGGATCCCATTGAGTGCTACTTTGTTGTAACTTAAAAATATCCTTTATTTGCCTGAAGACGACCGTTTACGATCGAAACATATAGCCGTAATGTGACCTGATTCTGTATATTGTATCACTGTAATGATATATTGTTGTGTACTGACGGTATATAACACATTATACAAATTTGTTAACACACAACGGAATGGCTTCTGTTAAAAATAAAAAATTAATAATTTGTTATAGAGTAAAAGTAATAGTTTTTTGAACGTTAGAATTGCAGGTTCTTTTTCATGCTGAACGCAAGCTTCAGCCCTCCTGTTCTTAAAAAAATCCTCGTATCAACGGAGAAACATGGAGTAGACATCAGAAAAGCTGTAACCTGTTACACTGCGTAATACATTAATGACCATGGATTTACGAACACAGCAAAATGTGACAGAGCGCTATCCACCTCATACGCACAGTCACTGTGCAGGTTTAGTGCAACTCGCGTTAACTCTCGAATGCCAAGGAAATTCAAATTTTCCTGTTTGGTCGTACCACATGCGAACAGCTGAGGTCGCTTCACGAGGCCTGGTTCACAGGCGAACAGGGTAATAAGTCACACTTTAGACCGAAGCAATGGAAAGTGTCCGGTTGAAACTATAGTTTCTGAGCTTGGTATAACTTTACCTGTGAGACCTGAACTAAAGTGTGCGGGAGATGTAAATCCATGAGCGAGCAGGTATACGTCACTACACCACACTCCACGCGTCAAGAGTTCACTAAAGGCAAGCTACATAATTCATTTGCAACAAAAACTGAACCGTGTCGGCAGTAGCTTTCTAGAGTGGGAGTAAAGGGGATGGGTTCTTGGGATGGTAGGGAAAGCCTCTTGTGGGATTCGAGCGACGGTTACATCATACGATGAACTCTCTTTGTTGCTGTAACACATCATACGCTGTCGCTGCTTTGACAAACAAGAGAAGCCTTTCGACCTACAAATTATTACTTCGTCAGGGTTTCGAATTGCCCAGAGAAAGAGAGCTGGACCTTGTTCGTTGTTAACATTTACGAGTGGATCTTCATGTCTGACCCTTTGCTATAGCTCCACTAAATTACGTTTCAAACTAAGGAATTGGTGACCTTACTAACTAAAGTTGTAGTTAAATGCATCAGTTTCATTGTTGAAGTTTTACGCTTAGATCTATCAAAACATTTCGTGCCTTTTATGATCCAGAAATGATAGTTTTCGTTAGATATGTTAAAGAAACCAACATGCAAATAAATGTACAAAAGCGTCCTATGTTATAAATATCGTATGCCTTCTACATGTTTCGGCTACTCATTTGACCAACCTCATTAGTTTTTCATTACTAAGGTATATATATTACAAAATTTATAAACCACTGCACAGATCTTATGTATATTGGACGATGCATCATTGTGATAGTTGACGAGTAAGAGACCAACTTGATGTCACAATTTATTAAGTTTTATTTCACTTCTTCTATGCTCAACATGTTTCGGACATTAATACATCCATCATCAGGAGCCTGCGACTTTTTTATTTCATCACCACATTGGTTGTGTGTTGTTGTTTCGATGTGTGTTGGAGTTGCGTTGTGGCTAGTTAGGGTGGTATCCGTGTGGCAGGCTGAACTCTTATTCTTCAACAGTGCACAGATGTATTGTTCTAAGTTTTAAAAGTATGTGGTTTGAAATATTTACTAAAATACAAAACATAGATAAAATACTTGTGATTAATTCAAGTATACAAAAATGTTCTGTTTAGCTAATAGGCAGAAGGTCACCGTCCTGGCAAAAGGAGTTTGGCATTCAGAGGACCGTGCATCGTGATATATTCTTATAATAAAAGCCACCGAGATGCACTATTTCTCAATTTATTTTGGTGAAGAACTCTACATGTTTCGGACAGATCTACTGTAAGGAGTCTCAACACTGTATGCACAGCAATAAGTATTTATCATGCTAGTTATGTTGACTGTCGGCTAGCGAGGTCCTGACCTCCCTAACGTACAGTGTAATTTAATATGTAGGTTATTCGGAAAGTAAGTACCGTCTGCGCATATCTCTCGCGCATCCTCGAGACTGTCACTTTGCGCATGTGCAGTGATTTCTTCTATCAACTGAGAAGCCATAGACGCCATTTCGTGAAATTCGTATTATGTTTATGTTTGTTCCTGTGCGTTAAACACGTTTAAGACAATTGAAGGGGCCGCCGACTTTGAAATAGGTCTGTAATTCGTATTTGAACGCCAGGAATATGCTACCAACTGAGATTCATCACCAGATCTGTCAAGTGTATGGTGACAATGCGATGAGTGATGGCATGGTTAGGAAGTGGGTTCGGATGTTCAATGACGGACGAGAGAACGTGCACGATGAGACGCGGGGTGGGCGTCCATCTTTGGTGAATGATGATTTGGCGCTTAAGGTCAACGAAAGAGTGCGTGACGACAGACGTTTCACAATTTATGATCTGTCCCTGCACTTTCCTTAGATTTCAAGGACTCTACTCTATGACATTGCCAGTAGTCATTTGGGACGCAGGCGGCCGCATTCTATGAGGAGGGTATACAAAACTTGTGCCCCGCTACGATAAGTGCCTCAATAATGGCGGCGAATATGTGGAAAAATAGTTTGAAGAGTGTAGAATCTGGTAACAATAAAATTTTTTTACGAGACCTTATTCGATTTTTTTTACAGCGAAACGGTACTTGCTTTCTGAATAAGCCTCGTAGAATAAAAATAATGTACTGCTATAACAGGGAAAAAAGTTTATTAAATGGTACGTCGGTGCATGGTGCGAAATGCAGTAAAGAAGTAACTGTGAGCACACGTTTTGCGCTTGGGGAGAGTATCAACTTTGTGGTCCATATAAAACAACAGTTGCATTCATAAATTATTATTCTTTAGTTCTTACGTCATCCCTGAAATGGGAAGACAAACCTTATAAAGCGAATGCTATCAAGTATTCCCTGAATTTATTCTGCACTCCGGCATCTTTAACAGTAAAACGATATCAGCCTTCCTTTTTTATCTCAGTAATTAACCAACTTGATGCACAAAATTTTTGTATTACAATAAGTTTATTTCAGGACTCTACATGTTTCGAGCACATATGCTCGAAACATGTAGAGGCATGAAATTATTGTAAAACAAAGATTTTGTACATCAAGTTGGTTAATTACTGAGATAAATAAAGTAAGATGCACGGTCAGCAAAATGTCAGTCTTTCTTTGTAAATAACCAACTTGACGCACAATTATTTTTCTTATATTTGTTTATTCCAGTTCTCTACATGTTTCGAGCAACCAAGTGCTCATCATCAGGACAGTCAATTGTATCAGTACGACCACTGATATATGTCACTGCATGTAGGTGACCGTGTGGTGTTCAGAAAAAGGCTTGTGCGTCAAGTTGGTTATTTACAAAGATTGTAATAAGATGGACTGTCAACAAAATATAAAATATCAGTCTTTGTCCTTACTTTATCTCGCAATGAATTAATATTCAGACAATACATTTTTCACTATAGAAAACATTTTGAGTTTCACGAGTCTGCTGCATGCAGTGTTGCAGAGTCTGCTGATGTTTATTATTCTTGGAATTAATAAGCAAGCATCACTCGAATTTGTTACGCCGATCGTGATTGGATTATTCATGCATGAGTATTGTTTACTGGCCTTACACACGGGGTCTAGTATAAAAAAATATGGGTCAGTAGGTGACTTCACAGGGTCTAATTACGTATCACTAGAATGCACTAAATCTAAGACTCATGTTATGACGTGACTGTAGGTACTTCTTAAACGCTTTATCTATGGCCTTCGCGGAGGGTTAGAGCTCTGACTGTGACATGTCTGGAGACTGCGATTACAGTATGTTATTGGAACATGACTGGCTTGCTGTAGGTTGGCCGCCAATGCGAAAGTAATGTGTCAATATTACACACACTCATTCTTTTTTCTGCCTTACAACAGGTCCATAGCATCTTCCAAAGCGAGTTTTCCACATAAGGCAATCTAGTGCTTCCTTTACAAATTCCCATTATCCTCTCTTTCCCTTATGTTCATCCAGTTGCTTCTTACACCTTCTATCTCGTATTTCTCTCATTTCCATAATTCATTGTGTCTTTTCTTTAATAACCTGTTTTAGAAGGCAGTTCCTACGCAGGGTGTGACCAATCCAGTTAGCTTTCCTTCTTTTTATTGTTTGTGGGATGTTCCTCTCGTCCTTGACTGTTTGTAATACTTCTTCACTTCGCACACGATCGGTCCAAACGATCTTCTCCAACCTTCTCCAGCACCACATTTCAAAACTTTCCAGGGTTTCTGATCTACTTTCCCAAGTGTCCGAGATATGAAACGCTTACTGCAATACAGTGTCCGCCCTCATAAGAAATATAACATTTGTCACAAATATATGCACGTAACTGAAAGGCTTAGGTATAATTTTGGACATACATATTTTTTTTAAGGAAATTCTTATAAAATATACATGTGAATGCGTAAAATGTGTTTGGGTGTATGAACCTTGAAACTAACAGGGTAAATCAGGTTCAGATGTGCGCTCTTCTGAGGTATTACGCAGCGTATTGTGGTAATTCCTTGCCGACGTTTCGGGACAAACTGTGGGTCCCGTCTTCCAAGTTTCTTGAACTTTGAATATAGGACCGATAAGGTGTTCGGAAACATCGGTAAGGAATTGCCACTATATGCTGCGTAATATCTTAGTAGAGCGCAGATCTGATCCGTTTCGCGGCGGTAGCCTGTAATCACGCATTAATTAGCTTCAAATATCCAAATGTGCGTCGTTGTTGCTTTATGGTTATATCTCTCTTTTTTATTAAATGGAACTACTGTGGGAATGATGATAAGATTTTGTTTGAGCTCAAAGGAAACCCATTAAGACTATATTGTACTGAGAAATTGCGCTATGTAGTTTGGTGTAAAGGCACCCGTGTTTAAGATCATGTTTCTAGTTTCGTATTTAGGATAGTCCAATCTGTGAGACGTCATGTCCTGGCGGACTGCAAGTTTCATCGCCACTAGTGGGAGTACGTCGAATCTCATAAGGACGTAAAGCACATTAACAGAAAGTCATGGTTGCTTTTGTTCTGATCTCATATGTGAAGTCAAGCACTTTATGACGTTCCTCGCCTTGTCCGCCAGCTGTCTTTGACGTATTCCTGACCAGGCCCATACTCTCCCACTGTCCGTTACTGCGACCTTGGCCAAATTGTAACATCCGCCGCTGGGTTATTTGGGGGCGATCGTAAGCCCACCTACATTGTTCCACCTGGATGCGGTTATTTGATCTTCATATTGTGAAAGTTAAACTGTTCGTAACTATACATTAAACAACTATAGAATGATAATATCGCACTGTACACAGCTTCACCTTTTCAAATAGAAGTCCATTAGTCTTGGAGTACTGTAAAGTGAAATACATTGCCAAACAGTCCACTCAACCGTGAATAGAATCGTGTTTATTCAAGAGCTTTGTCATAAAACGTACCTTTCTTTATTTCGAGTGCGACCGACTGAGTGATGAACTTACAAAGTGACTTCACAATGTAGTGGTTAATACTAACAGGTTTCGTCATTTTGGAGATCGTGATTTTCGTATTTCTGCCCGACAAAGATTTGCTATTTTGCTGGTGGTTCTGTTGTGCATTTCGCGCTCCTTCTCAGTACACCCACTCTTAAATGGGTTACGAATCCCTCCCAGCTCAGTAGTTGTAGTCATTTTGTTATCTGACCGATATAGTTGATACAGTTCTACAGTGATATGCCGTTAAATTAAAAAAAAGAACAAACCTGGACAATTTGAAGAAGCAGCCCAAAATAAACTCAACACTCAAGGAAATGTGAAGTCCATCATTTAAACTGAATTTGAGAAAAGACTTTCCCAGTTTCGTGTTCAAAACATTATCTCTAAGAATTATTTCAAAATTATCCTTCTCGAATCTTACTGTAATAACTTCACGTTCAGATATGTTTCTTAAATATGAACTTATATCTTCTTATTTTTTTTTAATATTGTAATTTTAGATTAATCTGTCAGAAAAATATTGCCTTTTGTTAAAGTACAAAATTGTGTTAGGTATTATATATAGCTTTGCATATGTTTGTATTTATTTACATGCGTAAAATTTGTGTGTTTACGTACGCGTGTCTTGACTTTAAATTTTCGAAGAAAGAAATTTGTTTTCGAAATATTGAACCAATTCTTACACAATTCACAACGTCACATCCCGGAACAAAGCAGCCTATTCTTAAATTTATCTTCATTAAATTATTGTTTACATGTCGAGGAATCTTTAGGGAACGTTATTATTGATTCTGTTGATGGGAAAGTTGAAGTATAAGCAAACGGCAATTTTTGGTTACGTGGGAAACACTCTTATTTCGCTTTGCCCCTCATTCAGTGTGGAAAGGTAAGCAGAACAAGGCACAACTTTTTAATAAGAAATGTAAAACATGTTTCTGAAAATTATGACACTCTCAGTGTAGTGGTGTAATAATAAGGTGGAGGGTCCTGTAGCGTTGAGACAGCTAAGTTATCATGGTTACGTGCGTCTTGACTAAGACTCGAATCAAATTCATTCAGAATTCCACACATAAATATGCGAAGTAAAACAATAATTCTTATAGCATCTCCGACACTGAGAGAAAAGTCATAAACGTGATATAAACAAACAAGGTGTAATTTAACTTTAGAGAAAATATCCTGCATTCATTTTGGTATGGAATAACTGCTTAATATTGAAGTTGTTTATTATTTTGGACTAATTTTAATGCTTTTCAAGGCACTAAATAATCTAAGAGATGAACTGCAGTGCTCTGATTTAACAACACTGCATTCCGCTGTCTGTCTTACGACATGTTCATAGCCTCTTTCAAAGCGAGTTCTCCACCAAATGCGATCAGGTTCTTCCTCTTTCGGTTTACGGTATATTTTCCTTAAGGCCATGCTGTTGCTGCTTACATCTTCTTCCTCATTGTCCCATCATTCTCTCCTTCCTTCTACCTTTTTTTTTAATTACCTGTTTATAAGGCAGTTGCTACTAAAGTTGTGGCCAATCCACCAGTACAAATATGTTTATCAAATTCGCACTTAACGGTAGTGCTTAATTATTGTAATTATTATAACTTTGTACGGTTGCATGCATTTGAAAGACTAAACTTTAAAAACGACCACACCGGAAAAAACAGCCCACACAATCAGGTTAGATAATTTATTTATCTCAGTAATTAACCAACTTTGTGCATCAAGTTGGTTAAGTACTGAGATATACTGAGATAAGCAAAACGTCAAAACAGGTTAGCTAAGTTTGAAACGATACCGCACGCTTTTGCCTAGTTTTGTGGGCTCAACAGCGAACGGCCTCACAGCTCAATACATAACTTTTGATGTTATGCCGAGATATTAAATTTATTTTTACATATTAATAATTGTTCAACGAGATGCAACACAAAGCAGTCTATTTATTATTCTGCAAGTTCACTCTACATGTTTCGGGTGTCAGCCACACCCATCATCAGGAGTACACAAAACTGTAACTACAGCCTCCGGTACCGGTCATATTTTTTGTGTAGCTACCTCCCTCCAACGTGGCAAAGCTACCTTGGCCACGTCGGAGGGTGGTAGCTGCACAGTACCGGAGGCTGTAGTTACAGGTTTGTGTACGCCTAATGATGGGTGTGGTTGACATCCGAAACTTGCAGAATAATAAATAGACTGCTTTGTGTTGCATCTCGTTGGACGATTATTAATATAGATCAGCGATGCACGGAACCATAAACATAAAATTATTTTTACATGTACATATTTCATAGACAGTCCCATCTGAGTAGGCTGGAGTAGTGGTGCAGTTATAATTTTGTGTTTGGGAGAGGCGTCCCCCATTCGAATTCCGTCTGTGATGCCGGCTGAATCTCCTCAGTCTCTGTCGGTACCTTTCGGAATATTCCGGGAAAGTACTTCTATTACAACACGACCGAATCTTTCCAAAGCCTTCACAATTTATCATTCAACAGTTATTCTAGAATTCGACGCTTTTCTTGTAAGAAGCTGACAGTGTCCTAAGTAAAGGACAAGAAGGAAATACATAAGTCCTAATCCTGTGATTTGTTGGGACCCCGGTGGCACAGTGGTTAAGGTGCTGTGCTACAAATCGGAAGGTTGTTGTTTCGATCCCAGCTGGTGTCAGTGGATTTTTCATTGACATAAAATCCTTCCGATCGCACTATGGCCCTGGGGTCGACTCAGCCTCTAACACAAATGAGTACCAGGAGTATTTCCTGTGGGTAAAGGCGGCCGGTGCGTAAGGCTGACAACCTACCACCATCCTGTGCCGTTGTCACGAAATCTGGGAACTTTAACTTCCTGGAACCCTCTGGGCCACTCCAGGCCTGTAACGGGGCTGCTTTACCTTTACCTTACCTGTGATTTGTACCGCAGTGTCTAGCGCCATGTTCGTAGGCAACTTCCCTTACAGATCTGCGAAGCGTGTAGCCTACAAACTGCATGCATTATGCGTTATCAGTGTAGTTCGTAAAACTAACGAATGATAGAGGGGTAATATGTGATGCCCGACAATTATCGCTGAATGTCGTTGGACTTTGGTTTTAAGGCCCACTTTTAAAAATGAGCGTAAAACATGTGTCATTCAAATTAAGCCTGTCGTATTTCTCAGACACTGCAGATTAGACAAAATGTGCTGCACGTATATATTGCGCTTTTATTAGTAATGTTATTATCATATTTGAATGATTTTTAGATTTTGTTAATATTATGAAAATATTAGCAGAACAACTTCTCAGTCTTACACGATACGAATAAATTTGCAACAATGAATATGCAGTGTAACAAATTATGATTGGTTAATTTATTTCCTGCATGTTTCTAAAAGGCTTATTTACCTGCTTAAATATAATTGCTTTTCATAATTTAACTTTTTAAATTACATTGATATATATATATACAGGGTGCTTCACGACTTTAGGGCATAACTGCAGGAGGTGATTTCCTAGGTCTTTGTGATCAAAAAAGTTCATATAGACATGTGTCCGATTTTGGACGGTTACGGAGTTATGACCGTTTTAAACTTAGAATAGAAGGTAACGATTACTGACAATAAACGGAACAAAATAATAAACCAGCATAATACATGATACATTTAAAGTATTAATGTAAAGTTAACTTCGTGAAATT
>Ga0123355_10021827_pt1 | contig 10256 bp, 6 predicted proteins | sample TergutEmb28metaG_3_FD_89872 | JGI IMG/M metagenome (GOLD analysis project Ga0123355, IMG submission 89872) | Embiratermes neotenicus P1 segment gut microbial communities from Petit-Saut dam, French Guiana - Emb289 P1 | ecosystem: Host-associated > Arthropoda: Insects > Digestive system > Gut ... | reverse complement strand
ACTTGGAAAGGGAGGAACATTGACTGTTGAGGATCACAAGATTGAAGTGGTCAGGAGATTTAAATATCTAGGGACAGTAATAAATGATAGCAATGATGAAACGGAAGAAATCCGAGCAAGGATTCTGGCAGCTAATAAAGACTACAGTTCACTGCAAACCATATTCCGATCTAAACAAATCCATCGAAACAACAAAATAAGACTGTACAAAACATTAATTAAGCCAATATTATGCTATGGAAGTGTGACCTGGACACTGACACAAACAGCAGAGCAGATGTTAAACACGTTTGAAAGGAAAATATTGCGAAGAATAAATGGCCCAACACAAGAAGGGGGACGCTGGCATCCCAGATGGAACAGTGAACTCTACAGTTTATACAAGGAGCCAGACATCGTGAAGGACATTAAAAGCAGAAAATTAGGATGGGCAGGTCCCATAATAAGAATGGAAGAAGAAAGGATACCAAAAAAGGTTTTAAATGGAAACTTCTACACCACAAGACCAGTGGGAAGACCAAGAACCAGATGGGCAGATGTGGTCCAGAGGGATGTAGTACAACTACTGGGGATAAGAGGATGGAGGAGAAGAGCTAAAAATAGGGATGAATGGAGGTGTCTTATGAGGGAGGCCAAGGTCCAGAAGGGGCTGTAGCGCCATATATGGAAGGATATCTGGGTTCCTCCTCCGTGGACCCAGATGACATTAAAAGTTAAGTCTGGGGACCATCTAGAACTTTAGCAAGGAACAGGGCTCCACTGAGTTGACAACAGATTATGGGGCACAAAGGGCCCATTATATAAGGCCTAGGTGCATCGGGACCGTTAGGGCTTGAACCCAATGCTAATCAATCAATCAATCAATGAATCAATTGTACAGTGCCGGCCTTTTCTCCACCTTAGCTATTAATCTCTCACTGTCAAAAATCTTGAAGTCTAGATCCATGACGTTTGCACTTGCTTGGAATGGCAGACGAAGACCGGTGGCCGTGCGGTTGTTTTGCCGCTCGTGCACGCAAGCAGGTATGTTCTTTCGTGTTCCATTGCCACCGCCAACTGCAGTGTGGCCACCGCACCACACGGAAAATGAAGCATGTTGCGTTTATTTAAACACTGTGGTGAAACAACCGTCCGTGCGCTCGATTCCATTTAAAACAGAACGTTCCACTCCAGTGGCCACTGCAGCTGTTTCACCGCTGCGGCAAAAAACCGCTCGTGCATGCTAGCCCTAAGGCTTGTCTAAGAATCGTGCATGTAGCTTTCAGCTGTAATATTTCAGGTAAAAGAAATTCAAGCCCAAAGCAGTTTAACAAAATACTGCCCATTGTAACAAATGTATGTCTATCAACTGAAAGACCTACTTGCTTTTGCAGTTTTCAGGCTTAGGACTAAAATAAGTAACATTAATGGTTCCCTCACTGCAGCTGGGAACCTTTGTGTAGCAAAACGTCTTCTGTCATGCCACTAAAACTGCTTACTGCACATTATAGATGACAGTTTTGATGTGAAAGGGGCCGCAATGCTGGCATCACCCAGTTTCACAATCTGTGCTTGGTCCAAATCCTCAATCTCCCTCAGAAGCTTATTTAGTTGTGCGTTTGTTGCATTAGCAGCATTCTGCAACAAAATTACATTTAATAGTACCAAACTGAACTATAACAGTGGGACATCAATGTACTACAAACATCAATTTGTTTCTTATAATAAAACCAACTAGATGCACTAATTTCTCAAATTTATTTTTGGAATAAAACACTACATGTTTCGGACAGTTCCTCTGTCAATAATCAGGAGTCCTTCACTGTACACACAGCTGACAGCTTGCTCGCAAGCTGTCTGCAACCTGTAAGACATATACCATTGCTGTGTGTACAGCGAAGAACTCCTGATGATGGACAGAGGAACTGTCCGAAACATGTAGAGTTTTATTCCAAAAATTAGTGCACCTAGTTGGTTTTATTATAAGAATTTATAATGATGCACGGTCACTTGAATGCCAAAATCAATTTGTTTCAACCTCAAAACAAATTTTTTGACAGGAAATAACATTAATTCCTCCACTCAACAACAAGTTCAAGGTAATAAAACTCTTACATGGGTCAGATAACTCCATTCATTTGGTTTTAATTTTGTGTCTACCACAATTTAGCTTCTTTCCCCTAATCTTCTATTTTTTAACATTTTAAGACCATGATTGATGCTGCTAAAATTCACAAGAAACTGGATTCTCTTTGAAGTTTCTGCATTCCCTGTAACATTTTCCAGACCCCTACTGATACATGTCGTCAGTACAGTGACTTGCTATGGGCTGGAACATTCAGGGTTAAAACCCTGGTGAAGGCAATTTTATCTGCACCCATCTAGTCCAGCCCCAAGGCCCACCCAGCCTCCTGTACAATGTGTAGCATGGTGTTTCACGGGGGTAAAGTGGCACAGGCAAAGCAATGACCACCCACACCCCTAGCATCAACATTAACAATAGGGTAGAGCTATACCTCTACCCTTCCTCTGTGCCTTAACAGCATGTTGCACAGTAAACTTTATTTTACTTTACTCTACTGTGTCTATTAATACAAGAACTGTTTATAATGTTCATTCAGCAGTATCATGACCTGAATTAAAATACAACCATCACATGATTACAAAACTTTTCATACATACAGTCTCATTCTCAGAGGCACTGCACTTTAGCTAACATATGATACAGATCTAAGTGCGAGAGGATGCATTTTCTTCTGATATAAAGACAAGAATCAGAATGAAAACCAAACTCTAAACAATCTTCAATCCTACCCTGAATGCTGACTGCTGGGACATAATGTTTGTATGGTGTGTACCACTGTGTTTATTAATTCAAACAGAAAACAACAAGACCAGATACACAGCAAAATTAACTTACAATCCATAAAATATATATATTACAAGATTATATCAATATAGTCCTAAGATGTATGCTCCTGACGGTATTGTTTTCCTGTAAATATACACATACTTTGTGGACTGTAAAAACAACTTTGTATTTGGTACTGTTATTTTCTGAGAGGATATAGCTGGATGATTTTCTTTGGCCAATGTTTTGGACCACCTAAAAATGGCACAATATCCGGGAACATTGTTCTTACGGGCATTTGGCCAGGATCACGTGTAAAATCACAAAAAAAAAATGCAGAATGCAAGGATCTAAAATTCAGGTTTTTCTGTACTTCTGACAGTGTTCTGAAATAAGAGAACACGATGCATGTTTTTGTACCTTACCTGTCTTGAGCTTCCATGTGACCCAGGATTATTAGTTCCTCCTGAACCATGACCCCTGTTGCGTTCTCTTTCTCCTCGTTCTGGTTTTTTCTTTTCTGGTAACCTCTCAGGAGCATTTGACAAAATAGCAACACCTGCAATGAAAACACACAGACCAGATTTTACCATTTCAGATAAAAATGTAAGTGCTACAGAATATGATGCAAAATAAATAATGTTAGTTCTCCTTTTTGCATGCAGAGTGTACTCTTGATTATCCAGGTAATGGCGGAGAGGGGTGCTCATGGCTAATTGAGAAACATGAATAATCAATAACATTTACTTCATACAGCCACAAAAAATATTATGTTTATTAAATACATACTACATGCATAGCTTACTCATATTGTTCATGTACACAGTGCATTATTATTGTTTGCATTGAGGATTTTGTTTCAGCACTCAGCACTACATCATGTTATTTCCCACCTTTGTCATTACTCATTAGCAACTTACGAACGTGCACAGATAATCTGCAAACTGGACAATCTGCACATGGATAATTGAGAGTACACTGCACTTTTCTTCTGGTATAACAATCATCATAAAAACACAAATGACAAGGTCAAAAGTCACTGTGAAACATCAGGTTGTGACATTTTAAAAACTACAAATTCATACTCACCTTTCTTCAGAGTGATGCACGTAATAACTAACAGATGGTAATAATGCTTACCTACATCTGCATGTTTTAATGCTCCCACATCATTTGTACCATCGCCACACATCAGAGTTGTATAACCAAGGGACTTAAGGGCCAGAATGACAAATTCTTTCTGTTTTGGTGCAACCCGTGCAAAGACAGATATATGTGGCAAAATTTGATACAAGAACTGTTTATGGTTCTCATTCAGGAATGTCAGACCCTGAGAAAAAAACAAAACCATACAAGGCAACAGGAAATTTATTTAAAAAATTGCAATTCTCAGAGGTGCTGTGACATAAACTTACCTCTCCTGTCACACAGAGATCATATTTTGATACTAATTCCTTGTAAGACTTATGTGGCAACACTGGCAGATGCAGCAACTGGTCAATGCTCTCCCACACCCAACTATTACTGCCTAATTCTGTAAAAATCAGAGTTTTTGGTTTCTGTGTGAACCGCAGCTCCTTAGCCACATGACAGGCAGTAAGGGGATTGTCACCTGTTATCATTACAACCTGCAAGCAGAACCAACAGATTTCTCACCAAGTCAAATCTCTAAACTTCAACTCTGCCATATGTATTTTAATTGTTTTATTTATGATGTTTTAAATGCTCAGACTACACAGCATCAAGCGATGGATCTGTACAGCACGGAGAAATAGAAAGGATGTGGATGGAAAGTCCACGTTCTGACTTGTGGTACTATCTTACCATTTGCATGAAGAGATAAGAAAGACCACACAAAACATCACTGAGGACCAGTGGACTCAGGGCTAAGATGTGAAACCTGAACCACCTCAAAATAAAGCTGATGCTCTATACTCCTTACTCTAACATTCCATACTATACTAACATATTATAAACACATTAAATATTTAATATAAGCAACTGATTGCTTTAACCTTTTGACGCCTAACGACAACTATAGTGGTCGTACCGCACCGCTAACCTCTAAATGTTGCATCTTATATATTTATTCAACATATATAGTTACTGAATATTTTAAACATGGTATATACTCTCCGTTTCTTCCTCTTCAAAATGCAGTTTGTTTCATAAATCTAACATATTTGGTTCCTGTATTTTTCACATTTTATATACAGGGTGTGCTAAAATTAAAAAAATAATTCCAGCACCAAAAGGTTAATGACAACATAAGGGAAGAAATAGCTGTATGGGCCGAACTATGGATATTACAATTTTGGTTCAATTTCCAGATACTTATTCATGCTGGCTTTGGTGTTCAGCCAGGCACCAATCAATGTGTACTCAAAGCTCTTTCACTATAAGTAGCAGGGTGTCACAGATGAGGTTTGATTCCCAGGCATGATTTTGTAACACGTGAAAAGAAAATGAAGAGTTTGGTGATTTCAGTTTACATCACACAGGGGATGTAAACTGTCTTCAACATAACACACCACTCCACAAATTAGTTAATGATATACAAATGAATTAAAAAAACTGTTACGAAGACTGTGCCACCATTCTGGCGCCAGAAATGGCCTGCATACAGGACCCCTGAAGATAAGACCACAACACTATCTCGAAACACTGGACACCATTGATGCAATACCATATCGCACAAGAATAAAGACCTAAAGCATGGACAACTCATCAGTAGAAAGATGGACTGCTTACAGTCCAGAACTCTCATGGATGACCTGGTATGCAAAGTGTCTGTGCTGCCTTCTTTACAACATGGCCAAACGCATCAACTGTGTATGAAGGATCACACCATCACATCGTAAGGACAGAAAAGGTGTATGGGATATAGAGTGGTGGACTCTCAGACCCACAGGAAGGGAAGAAGGGATGAGTCAAGCAACACTGTGCTTTGTAAGCACACAAATGGGTATCACACAAGAACAAACTTGTACACTATGTGCCACTGGATTACAGTCAGCCCTATGGCCATGAAAAGAGCTTTGTCATGATAACCTGTTTACTGCTCCTATTGGGCTGGACATGCAACAGCCCCTTCTCCTCTTGTGGATGCATTCAACTTATGCCTATATAATCTCAACACATTTTCTTTTCCAATCCGCATCAAAGATAATTAGTCAGCCCCCTCTTCCCACAAACTCATAAGTGGGCACCCCCCTCTCCCTCCATAATTATTAGCAAAGACATTCTCAGATTTCAAAATGGGGATCCAGAATATTGCTTCTTTCTAACAGAAGAATGGAATCGAGCCTGAAAGAACTCACAACAAATTTCACCATTCTATGCCTCTTGCAAACCCCCCCCCCCCCAACTCACGGGGCCCCTCATGCTGTGGGATCTATGGTGGCCTTATCTACACCAGTGCTTACTACCTACTCTTACCATGCATATGAATGCAGGACTTCATTAACAAATCACTGTGAAACATTACAGTTGGTAACTTATGTATTCCTTCATGGTTACAGGGCACTGGCCAAGCTGTGAATCAGACAGCTGGCTGCTGACCTCTCACTGATGAAGCCAGGATTTGATCCAAGGCCAGTATATGTGGTTTCTGTGGTTCACAAAGTGGCATTGGCATAGGTTTCTTTCCACGCACTTCAGTTTTCCAGTCAGTTATTCTAACAATGCCCAATACTCATTTCATGCATCTACCACTGACATTCACTCAATCACTTCATGGAGAAGAGTCCTTCTTGAGCAGCTAACCAGATCACAGCTGGTCAAGAAATTCTCCACATTTATGGAACTCAAAGGTTCATTACCACATTTACAAGAACCCACTACATGTCCCTATCCTGAGCCTACCACTGACACTATATAATATTAACTGGGTTGCTGAATAAAACACTTCTGTCTTGTTACTGGGCACTGCATTATGCCCTGGATTTAAATCCAAGTTCTTCCTATACCAGAATTTTCTTGGCAATGCAGTTTCAAAGCACAAACCAACACCCCTAAAATAGTTTGTTATGACCGAGGACTGGACTGCTCCTCAGGAAATAAACAGCATCTCTACAGCACCACGACATCTGACTTCAGATATGTGCATGTCCCTTTTTTGGTTTTCTTATGACACAACATTTTTCTTATATAAATCTCTGATTAAACGGCTACACGTACTTCATTGCTGCCGCTAGCTGAAACAGAACTTCAGGGTCATTCAGACCGACATCTTCACGACTGCTGCGCATTCTGTACAAATGAACCAAATGTAAAAATAAATAAAAGGTAAATCAGTCCCATTACAGGCCCAAGGTCCCCAGTGGGTTCCAGGAAGTTAAGGTTCCCAGATTACGCGACAATGGCCCAAGATGGTGGTAAGGTTGTCAGCCTTATGCACCAGCCTGTTTTTACCCCCAGGAAATACTCCTGGTACTCAGTTCTGTTAGAGACTGAGTCGATCGAAGGGCCATAGTGCGATCAGAAGGATTATGTCAATGAAAAATTCCAGTGACACCATCTGGAATTGAACCAGAGACCTTCTGATTTGTAGCACAGCACCTTAACCACTGCGCTACCGCGGTCCCCAAACCAAACGTAAGGTGTTGAAATTATAATAAGCTCTCTTCCCCTCATGACCCATCAGCCATATTAGTCCATCTTTCATAAATTCATCTACTGTTCTTGTACTGATGTGTATATTTCACCATTTTACAAGAGCTGAAAGATTTATATTTGGTGGTAACTCAGTCCTACTTTTGTCAGTGTACAGAGTAACTACGAGTTTCTACTTCTCTATTTCACATGATCTACTGAAACATTATAAGGAAAGCCAATTTCACTGCATAAATCATAAACTTCTCATTACAGTAGCCCCTTGCACAACAATTTTGCCCAGCATCATTCTCACTACATGCAGTTGCAAATATGGGAAAAATTGCCATTCACTTAAAAATTTAAACTAATGCTGATATACACAGGCAGTCACTTAAACAATGCTTAATCTGGCAGCATCAGCTACCCAAGCACTGTAAAAATATTTTAATGTCTAAAAGTGTATGTATTTTAAGTGATGGAGAGGGGGGAGTCTGCACAATCATCCGCATCCATGTAACCCTATTTTTTCCCATAAGAACTTTATGCAATGTGGTTTTTTCCAATACACTGTGATCATTCTGCCTAATCCCAATAATGAATGAAGGATCACTGTATACGATGTTCTATGATTCGTATTTCTTAGCAAGTCCAATTATTTCACTTAATACATCAATCATCTGCCCTGATTTAGTAGCAGTTCCTCTAACCTACTGATTACCTACTCACCACGTGAGATGCATTCAGAATCTCCTTTACAACAGAACGGGAATCAAACTTTAATGGACATGAAATTATCACAAAGCCTGCAAACTTGAGATCACATTCCAACTCCTCTCTCGTGAGCTCGCGTGTCTGCTGTGGTGTTAGGCGCCCTAATTCCTTCCAGCCCAGAGCCAGAACGCGAGCACCTCGACGCGACATCTCCAGGTACACAGAATCATAGGTGGATGGAATGTTTGCAAACTGGAACAACGAATTTTATATTATTTGTACTGTGTATATTAATACAGTTAATACATCAACCATGTGTTGGTTGATTTCTGTTAATTGGAACAAGGAAACTGGCACCTAAACATAAAGCAAATACACATAATACAGCCTAAATTTTGTAACATCCACCCCTTTCCCTGCAAAAACTAACATGGGGATGGTGAATTAGTGTTAACTGCAAAGGTCTTACAGAAATCGCATGCTGCAAATTATGACAGCAACATACCTGATGTTGGTGATTGTCTTGACTACTGAAGGCTATGAGGAAGCGCATACTGCACACTATTATACCAACATAGGTGATGTGCCTATTTACGATAACAGCTCATACTAACCACTCATATATCCATACATGGGTGATTCCATGTCAAATCACATAAGACAGCACATTTTACACCAATATGCAAGTGTGACTTATTTCAAATATAAGCAGAGACATCAACAATTAACTCTCTTTTCCTGATTTTTACCCCATTCCTTCCCTCTGCTTCCAGGAGAAAAAACAACTACAGATTCCTTTCTCTCTGCCTTCAAACATGTCTCTCAGAACAGTGTGGGACGACACAGAAAACCCATCAGGAAAAATAATATTCAGTATTATGTAAGGTGGATATATGGGAAGTTTCAGAGCGCATCAAACAGTGTTCAAAGAAATCTCCTTACCAGCTTGTAGGATAAGTTGCATAAGTATTTCTTCATTTGATGTCTGCAGTTAAAAAGTACACAACAGGAAAAAGCATACAAAAAACGTTTTAAAGTGCCAAGTACAAAACTTGGGAAGAAAAATCAAAGAATACTATTAAAGCTTCTCTTTCACAGTACTTATTTAAGCTGGGATAGCAGAGTCGGCATAGTGACCAGGCTAGAGGCAGGACGATTCAAGGTTTGAATACTGGCAGGGGCTGGATATTGTTCTCTTCTCCAAAAATCTCCAGACTGGCTGAAGTCCATCCGGCCTCCTATTCAACGCCAGGGCATAAGGCTCACCACTCACATCTAGTGCCAAGATTAAGAATGAGCAGAGCTCTACCTCCACTCCCCCTATATGCCTTCGTGGCATGTACTGGGACAAATTGACCTTTACCTTAACAGTACTTATTTTACAATCTGTCACGTGTGCGGAAGACAATTGTGTATAAGGATAGTGGACTCTGCATTCAACAGATCAAGCAACTTGGACAGTCAACAGGCTTAGTTAAGTGGGGTCGTGTGGAAGTGGTATCAGAAATTGTGAAGAAAATGTCATCACTGCAATGAAATTAAAAAAAAAAATCTCCTGATGAGAGTCCAGTTACACCCCCCCCCCCGCCACCAAAAAAAACAACAGAAGCACCATGTACATGCAAAGGAAAAAAACGCCTACAATTTGTATCATACTGACAAAGCACACAATAAATATAAATATAAACCACTCAGGCATTTACACGCTTGTTTCCTACTTTTTTTAAAATCATTTTCATGTCTTTACTGTGCATCTTGTACAGTTCATTACCCAGACCAACAAATGTACAACATACATATTAATAATATTTTATATATCATAAGTACTCCTACATGTTTCAATGCATCTGCAACATCTTCAGGGAGTCTTAACATTGTGCTTTGCTAAAGTTACAAAATTATTAAAATTACAACTCAATAAAATTAGTAGATTAAAATGTTCACGTGATCATTGTTGAATGATAAAATACATTCTGTTGAGCCGTGCCGCTAAGGTTCGCTCAAGGTTATCTCCATGCGGAACTAAACTGGTGATGTGCCGGAACTTCCGTCCACGTCTTCCCTAGTTGTCATCAGCGGATTGGTTCCCGTGAGTGAGAGGAGTGGATAGGGGGAGGTT
>Ga0123355_10021826_pt1 | contig 10257 bp, 7 predicted proteins | sample TergutEmb28metaG_3_FD_89872 | JGI IMG/M metagenome (GOLD analysis project Ga0123355, IMG submission 89872) | Embiratermes neotenicus P1 segment gut microbial communities from Petit-Saut dam, French Guiana - Emb289 P1 | ecosystem: Host-associated > Arthropoda: Insects > Digestive system > Gut ... | reverse complement strand
GCTTCAGCCTGCAACACGGATACCACTCCAACCCAACCACACCGAAACTCCAACACACATCGAACCAAGAACAATACGACCAATGTGGTAATTCAACAGAATAGTCGCAAGCTCCTGATGATTTATATATTAATGTCCGAAACATGTTGAGCACATAAGAAGTGAAATAAAATAACAAGTGACATCAAGTTGGTCTTTTATTCTTCAAAATAATATTATTCATACCAATTATTGAAATTTAGATTTGTTTAAATGGTTCATAAACACATAAAAAGCTGAGGTTCTTGTGTGTATGTTTTTTTGCACTCTGAGGTGTATACGAGCCCATTTAATAGTTTACTAGTGAACAGAACTTATGTAAAACACGTCAGAACAAGCATGGGGACCAGGCTATAGAATTTGTTGTAAGCGTCCTCTTTGTTAGTCGTGTTCTGTCGTCGGACTCGGATCAGTTCGAATTGTTCTGTACTGTTGCTCTACCGTATTGTATAGACAAGGACAAGACACTGACTGCTGCTCTATGTTACCATGTAGACATAATCGACAGACTGCTATTGTCTCTTGGTATGTAGGTAGGCTCGAGATATAGACTGGTGCTCTACCTTACCTTGTAGACATGATCGAGATATCGCCTCGCACTGTCTGTTACTAAGTACATAAAATCGAGGTATCGAATGGTGTTGTATCTTAATATGTAGGCCGGTAGATGTTAAACCTTTGTCCATGGAGGAAGGCCTCCAACTATATTTCATGTTTCCAGGAAACCCTACTTATGAACATGTTTGCAGGCCAGAAGTGTGTATGGCCTTTTCGTCAGCTTATGGCTCCGGGAAAATACGAAAAGAACACAGACATAATACAACTCAATATATCCTTAAATGCCAACTGACCAAAACGAAATAAGGAATTTGTTATTAGCGCACAGAAATTAATCAAGTATTACTAATTCCCGAACAAAAGTACCAGACATATTTCGTGGGATAGGCTATTTGGAATTTATCTCGGTGTTTCAAAATGTTTAACAATTTACTCCACGATTCCTCGCGGAATCCTATGGATGCGTGGAACACCGTCTGGCAAACAATGACGTAGAAAAATGTTCATTTAGTGTTATGTTTCTGCTATTTAACAGCAACGTGCTACGTGTGACAGCAAGTGACACCGTACCGACGGTGCTAATAAGGTACTTCCGAGGGTGTGTTTTTGTTCTAAAGGATTGTAACCTAACATGAGGCAATAACTGAGTGCGAGATTCAAGTCTTCTGGGATATTACACCGTGCCGATTGGTACAGTACGTACATATACTTACTTAACGACATTCCGAAGGATCGTAGTGTCTTCACCTTCAGGATCAAGCAGTCCATTTTACTTGAATCTTATTCTGTCGTTGAATTTCCTTCAAAGGTTGAATAAACAAATAGAAACTTTAGTCTGGCTAGTCTGTCTCCTGACCGAGATTTGAACCCTGGACCTTGGAATACGAAACATGGGTGCTTATTCTACCGCGACATTCGTTTTGGCACTGTAACTTACCACAGTTGTGATTCCTAGATATAAATTCGTAGTAGAAGCAACTTATAACACCAACGACGGTCAATATTCAGATCGCGAGCTAAGTGCTGAATGTGTTTGCTCAAGCCTGACAAGCAAATATTCCTTGTCCTCATCCCCACTGTTCTACAGACTGTCCCCTTCACTTGGAAGTAAGGGGAAATATGCCATTTGTAAGATACGATCCACATCCTCCCCATTTTTAGACGTGTTGGCAAAATTACGAAAAGCGACTGGTATCTTTGTCGTCTGTCTGTCTGGCCGTCTCCCATTCGACGGATTTTGATGGAATTTGATATTTGAGTGTTTTTCGAAAACCTTTCTTGAAAATTCAAGTTTTATTACAATCTGACACGAACAATGGGTACATTACATGAATACCTATGTAAATTTTTTTTATAATAATTTGCTATGTTCGTTTTAGAATGAAAAATGCTTCATATAGAAGGAGCGGCGTAAATCAAAACAGAAGTTTCATATTCAACAACTTTTTTCCCGAAAATCATACCGTTTATGAGATAATGTGGGAAAATATGGTGGGACCGGGCAGGCCACAGACGACATTTTATAACGGCGCAAAATAGATGCGACTTACGTGCTGGATAATTCAGGCAAAAATACAGACACACATTCATAATAATTAATACTTATTGATTCGCACGGCAACGGTGGTTACGCGAACGCTTCTCAGTGTACGTTTTACGTACATTGCTTGTCTTGTCTGACACACACTTGTAAGCGAGTCACCCAACGCTGTCCTACAGTCTTCAAGTTGTGAGTGGTCACTGCCATGCAGGTTGCAGTAATGCAGCGCTGCAGGTGGTCCAGGTGGTTTACCTTCTCTCGATGTACTGTACCAAGTTCATCAGATGGGCTCACAGAAAGAAGTGCAAGATGCACAAGTCTCGCGATCTTGGTGGCCTTTCTTGTGATATTCTTCTTTCCATCCATTGACCTGGGAAGTTTGACTCTAATCGTTCAGGCACAGGTACTGAATAACAGTACAGTCACAAGTAAATGGGATACACAGTAGACACATCGACACAGTTAGTTTAGTGACAAGGGTAAGGAACGGACGACGAAAAATAGGGGTTCGATTCCGCTGGGGCTAGGATTTTCATCTCTCCCCAGCATCCACACCGGGTCTCTGGCCTACCTAGTCTCCTACCACCGGGTATCAGGAACTCTTCCTGTGGGAAGTTAGGCTCATCACTCGCCTCTGTCTAGTACCGAGGTTAAGAATGCGTGGAGCTATACCGCCATTCCTGTTAATGCTTTTATGTTCTGGTGCTTAATTACACTCAAGGTCAAGTTTCCATTTACTTTTAATATGCAGGCCTACGTTCCATATACTTTAAATTCAGTTATTGTATTTCGTAGAATGACACACACTATTGGGGATAACGAACGGTTGGCACTGACGGACATATTGATAGTGCGATAATTGCACGTTGTGTCTATTGTCAGTGTCCGGAGCCACTTGACAATTAAGTAGTTTACCAAGCTACAGTTACTTTTTGTAAGATATGTTCTTGCTTGTTATTTCATACAAGTTTGGTTACTTGCAGAAATATAGCTATAAGATGTTACAGCATTGTATTATACTTTCCATTATTTACAACCGTGAAGAATAAGAAGTCAACACATTATATGAAACATTCCAAACACACATCAATTCTGTATGCTGGTTAGTTTTAACTCTAACTCCTTTCTGTCGACCGACCATCATGAGGGAGATCTATATTTCACACGGAAATGAGTGCATAACGTTACTACATAAACTGGTTTGTCCCAAGCGGCATTGCTTATTGCTTCAAACGCCGTTAGTTACTATATACCTGTTTATAAAGCATTGTACAGTGATACCTCGGTTAACGAAGACAATTAGTTCCGGAATCACGTTCGTTAGCCGAAATATTCGTTAGCCGAAACGTGATTTCCCGTAGGTTTCTATAGAAAATCGTTTAATTCGTTCTGGATGCTGCCCACTATTTAAAGAGAAGTTTTATAAAATAGTAAAAAGCACACTATAAAAGGGCAAAAAACTCACCAAAGGCTAAGATGAACAGCTACCCAATTGGATGAAGGAGAATGGAAAGTAGAATGAAAAACTCACCATCTTTACACTATTGTACTGAAAATATATTATACAGTACACTTTATACTATTAAATTGAAAATATGTACACAACGTTTTTACTATTCTTCTTCCAAATTTTCAAAGTTTATTCAATGTAAGTCTCCTCTTCTTCAGTAGCTGGCCTCTGTCTCTTTGCTAAAGCAGAAGTAAAAAATCTGTCCAAAGTTGACTGAACTTCTCTTAAGCTCCTGGAATGGCCCGACCGTTCATGTTTGCTGCTTTATGTTAGCGCGCGCATCCACTAAAACATTTGTTAGCTGAATCCATACTCGTTAGCCGAGTCCGAAAAACAGCGAAAAAAATCTTCGTTAGCCGAAAAACTCGTTAACAAGGTCACTCGTTAGCCGAGGTATCACTGTATACTTATTCCGTATAGAGTTTCGTCTTCTCTTTACAATATATTATTCTAATCCACAGCAGTCAACTGCAAGGAAACACTGTAAGGTCGATATTGAAAATTAATGTAAGTTAATTAAAATTTTATCCAGTTAACCAACTACTTTTTGTTTGTACTTGCACCCCTATGCATATTATCCAGCCATTTAAACACTTTCAATTCCCACACTATGTATTTATGTCTAACGTGACCTTCAATGTATAAACACAGTCATGTTTGTCACTGTGGGGAGAAGAACTAAAGACTCTGAAAAGAAAATCAGCGCACATTGGACTGCTGCTGTCGGGAGAGGAACTTAGGACCTCAGAATACACAACGCTGGGTCTATAAATTGACACGCGCAAGCGCACTCGGGGACCGCGATAGCACAATGGTTAAGGCGCTGTGCTACAAATCGGAAGGTCGCTGGTTCGATCCCAGCTGATGTCATTGGAATTTTTCATTCACATAATCCTTCCGATCACACTATGGCCCTGGGTTCGACTCAGCCTCTAATAGAAATGAGTACCAGGAGTATTTCCTGCGGGTAAAAAACGGCCGGTGCTTAAGGCTACTAACGTTGCCACCATCCTGGGGCATTGTCACGTAATTTGGGAACCTTAACTTCCTGGAACCCTCTAGGCACCTTGGGCCTGTAACGGGACTGATCGAAACACACACACACACACTCACGAGTGCGAAGATTGAAAGCGTTTAAGTGACTGGCTAGTACGCATAAGGGTGCAATTACAGTCTACAGGATTACCTATTAAACCAACCACATTGGTTCAGTCTAACTGAGCACAAGTTTATTTAATCAATTGAAATGCCTTCACATGTGTGATAGACGTTTCGGCCTGAACTTAGGCGACCCTCAGGCTTGTTAGCACAAGAATATATACAGGAAGATACAATTATGTCTTCCTGTGTACGGCCTAATTACAGGCCATACGCGTAGTGTAAATGGGAGGGCAATTTAATTGATTAAATAACTTGTGTTGTGTTAGACTGTAAAAATGTGGTTTATTTAACAGTAAATAAAGGGTATTTAGTGGTAAATAGGTAGATGTATGGCAGCAAGCGATATTTTAAAAATCGAACATTTTCGTTTGAATAAATTAATGAATGTAGCAGACTAATATGTTGTAATTGTGTTTAAGACAGATATCCATGAAGAAGATCAGCTGTAACACGTAGAATCTGAAAATAAGTGGCATTTAAATTGTGGTTTAAAATGATTATTTAATTGAGTGCTCACTAGAGATGAAACAATTCAAGTATAAAGTGAAATTTATGCATGCATTTCACTGAGGATATTGATATAGCTACAACATTGAAGAAATATAGTCGGAAAGTGCCTAATTCGGTTCTCAGCCGAACTACCGACTATCCTGACTGAGACTTCTCTGGGTTTTCTCTGTCCCGCCAAGAAAATTTTCGGATGTTGTGTTAGTGTGCCCATGGCCTGTTCCTTCAAACTCCTTACCAGTCATCCCACTGTCTACACTGCATTACAGTAAAACACAAAAGGAAGAATGCCGTCTTACAAACTAAATACGTGCAGCTTGTTTCGCACTCAAAATCCACGTCTTACAGTAATATTAGCCCTATATAAGCAACCCTCGCTGTAAATCTGGTACCAGGCAGCGCAGCCCCACTTCCAAACCATAACAAAAGTCAATATCCTGAGTTGATGTATGTATAACATCTTACACGATCTACGTGGCATTTCTCTTTGTCCTTTTGCGTGAAGATTTTGTGTAATAGCTTTCTCCTGAGACCACTATACTTAAAGTTTTAAATGACTTGGACTCCAAACTGCTCACATTTTCTTCTTAATGTGTGCTTCTTTGTGCAAGACTGAAACAGATGCATGTGTATTTGACACATCAACAAAAGCAAAATGTCCGTACATCGTCTTAATGTCTTTTTCGCTTCAATTTCAATTTAGTGCTGACGTCACTCAAACAGGAAAGCTCTTGACTTGGATCCAGGAATTGTGGGGCTCGAATCTCGGCCGGAACATTGAACAACGTATGCTATAGATTTCTTGATTTTTCTCCGTTCCTCCAGCAGATGTCGGGTTAAGCCCTTAAGCTGGGCTTCAACCAGATCCTTTGACATCCGTTCCAGTTTATTTTGTGTTAGTCATACCGTTCTGAGCTGCTGGCAGCGTTATTAAATAAATAAGAGATACGTCTCAGTCGAACCTTCAAGAAAGGCTTGGATATCTTGGCTAGCTGAGCGACGATTAGCTTTTATTAATAGCGGCGGCAATAACCGTAGTAAAAGCAGTAGCAGTGCAGTCGGTACGGCTAGTAGTGGAAGTTGTAAGTAGAGTTTATGTGCTGTAACTCCTGGCCAGCACTCGAGTAATTGTGTTTAATTAAAATATTATATTAATTAGTTTTATACAACATCGGGGATTTTTTCTTTTGCATTTACATTTGTGTGGATCTCTGTCACAAAGTGTCACCGGGCTGTGTGTCCAAAACTTGACGTTACTATTCTCTGGTCGCTAGGTGTCCGGCTTGACTCTCACGTAGAACACTTAATGTCACAACTGACTCTTGTCATGGTTTTCTCCAGTCCCTCCCAATACATTTCGTGACAAAAATGAAGTTGTCCCTGTACACACCATGAAAGCATTAGGAGAAGAAGTCTATCCCTCCGTGGTTGTGCCCTGAAATAGGCCATACCGGATTCTATCTGTTCTGTCTCTCTTCATCGAATGCGAATGGGATTGTCCAGTGAAGTAGCTAAGATATCGCTTTTTCTTATCCTATTTCGAAAATGTTAGACCTTTAATCTTCGTGGAAATATGTTTAAAAGACAATGTGGGTAGGATAATTTATGTATATATATATATATATACATAATAAATACATACATAAATATACATACATGTACGTACATACATGCATATGTATTTGCATAGGTATATATATATATATATATATATATATATATACTGAACACTTCAGTTGAAAGGGTAGGCTGGCTACTTTGTAGGGTCCCTGCTTCTAATCTTGGCCCGGACAATATCTGTTCTGCCTAACCACTGGCTTGCCTTTTCTCAGTCCATCCAGGCGAATAGCAGGATGGTACTCAAACTTAGGCCACGAAGTTTTTTTCTCTGTATCCTTCCCACTTCAATATTCAATAATCAGCCTATAATGTCAATCAACGCTTTGTAGTATGGTGTATGGACTGCCTCGTTAAATAAATTGTAAAACGTGAAATATATACAAACTATATAAAATATGCCTTTTTCTGAAATATATATCTTCCTAAGGAGATAAGCCTGAAATTGTATCTGGATTTTAGGTTTAGTGGGCCTTAACTAAATTCAGTCTCATGAAGTTCACAGGACTCATTGGCAAATTCTCATCCGAAACGTATCCTGTATGAATATATGTTAATATTCGTAAAATAACTCCAATACTTTAAAATTAAGTTGGGCGAATAAGAAAATGGGTCCTTTAAAAGAACCAAAACAACTAACTTTGTCCTTTATGCGTCGTGATGGCGTACGAGGGAGTGGAGGTACAGTTCCACTCGTTACCAACCTCGTCACTCGATGCAGGTGAATGGTCTGCTTCACGCCCCAGAGCTTTACCACGGGAAAGTGTCTTTGATACTCTTGGATTGGGAATCTTGAAATGAACGAAACTAAACCCAAAAGAAAATAGCTCGGTAAGATAGAGTATAGGTCTGAGTCGGTTTCATAAAATTCTGTTTGCATAATCGAAGGGAACTGAAATTTTGTATATCACGAATACAGTTTTTCTGCAGATAATGGTCATTTCGGTAGTCAAGAAATTCTTTGTTTTCATGTAGCTTGAAGGGTCGTTATCTTGATCACAGTAGTCCGCTACTGGTGGCTTATACTCGAACATTGTTCAAGAAATTTACGAATTTATTTATTTATAATCTATTTAATTACATCATTAACGGATATTCTATTTATAATAAAAGTAGCAAAGTGCACCATTGTAGAGGCACTGAGGCTCTGTACAGGCCTACGGTCCATAGGGGGAGTAGAGGTATAGGTAAAGTTAAAGTGACCCGTTGTACAGGTACTGAGGCTGTGAACAGGCCTTACGGCCCATAGGAGGAGTACAGGTATAGCTCTACTCTTTCTTGACCACGGCACTAGAAGGGTGAGGGGTCAGCGTCACGCCCCGGCCGCTCTTTACCCCCGGGAAAGACCCCTATTATACCTATAGTGTTGAATAATTGATGAAAGGGTGTATAAGTAAACTGCAGTGGCATGCTGTGAGATAATATTTCGTATTTGCCCGGAAGAACTGAGCAAAAACACATACAGCATCAGTAAGAGCAGTCAGTGTCCCGATCGAGATCCGAAGTATGCATCCCAGTCTCCGAGTAACAGAAGTCTACTGTATCGATTTGTTTTATTCTACCGTTTGTCGGTTTCACGTTGGAAAAGTAATGAAAATCATCTTCTGTAGGTTGAAAGCTGCAGAATTAAATGAAATCTGCAAACCATATAACACTGTTATTCTGATCATGTGATGCGGGGTCTTGCTATCTGCTTTATCATCGAGCCTTTGAGAATGTTGGGCTGTAATAAGAAAGGATGTAAACTGGAAGAATGTTTTATAACTGAGTTGATGTTGTCTGATTATTGAATTTTGTCTTCATATTCACAACGAAGTTATGTCATTTTTTCTCTCAGCTTAACACATTTTAAATTGTCGTTCCGGGTAGTTTATGATCCAACATGCTGTTTGTGGTTTGGGAGGGGCTTTTACTGCTTCTAGAATCTGACGTCAGTCCCAACTTCTTCTATCATACACAAAGCTGTAACAGCTATTAGTAAAGGGTGTCTACTCGATCCATGTTCTTAATAACACATCGTTAGAATCTGGTGTAATCGGAGCAGCACATTTACAAATTGCCCGTGTTAACTACTTCGGTTCACCTAGCTGAGCACAGCGTCAGCTTCTGTCTGGCATAAATGGTATAGTTATATTTGAGGTCCTCGCAAACGTTTTGATGAAGATTCAATTATTCTGGGATATTACACTAATCGACAAGGCGTAATATCCCATTTACAATCTACGTTAATGTAAATTTCATCTAACCTTCAGCTATTAAGAAGTAATTCTTTTTTATAACTTTTTGCTTTTGTTTCAAATGCCGGAATTTTGAAACCCATGTCTGTAGCATGGAAAACATTGTACTTGAAATTCAAAATGTTCTTATAAATATCCGTAGCGTGAAGGAAATCTGCATTTTTTATAGAGAAATATCATTATTGCTTCAGAAGACGAAGAGAGGACTTGATTATTCAGCAGATACAACATTAATACCTAGCCCATGGCGGTAAAATAAGTAAATCAGTCCCGTTACAGGCCTGGAGTGGCCCAGAGAGTTCTTAGGAAGTTAAGGCTCCCAGATTTCATGACAACGGCACAGTATAGTGGTAAGGTTGTCAGCCTTACGCACCGGCCGCCTTTACCCCCAGTAAATACTCCTGGTACTCATTTCTGTTAGAGATTGAGTCGACCCCAGGGCCATAGTGCGATCGGAAGGATTTTATGTCAATGAAAAATCCACTGACCGATTTGTAGCACAGCACCTTAACCACTGTGCTACAGCCCATAGCGGTACAACCCCATTATAATCAATGGCTTTAAATGGACTTGAGTGGCTGGCTATGCCCTGGTTGTGTTATCCCGGAGGAAAGAGCCCTGGTACCCAGTGGATGAGACGGCTGGGTAAGCTCCAGAACTGTTGTGGACATGTCGACCAACAGCAATGTTTGCGCTCTCACCAAGAATGAAGTGGTTCTGCTGTCGCTCGCACTTCAGTGTTTCCTGTGACCGCGGTGTTCTTATTGATTGTAGGAAGTTAAAAAGTAAGACTGGTGGTGGCCTCCAATAGCGTCATACTCATGCCCAATTTCGTGAAAGGAATAGACTTTTCTGAAAGTTGAATAGGGACATACATACAGACACCCAGTAATGTGATCGTTTTTCAAGTATCTCCTTTTAAGAAATGAAAGTCAGGAAAAATTCACCCTACTGTATGCTGAATTACCGCCTCTGTGGTCTAGTGGTCAGAGTTTCTGGCTACAGAGGTCCCGGGTTCGATCCCCGGCGCTACCAGATTTTCTGAGTAGTAGTGGGTCTGGAACGGGGTCCACTCAGCCTCGTGAGGT
>Ga0123355_10021825_pt1 | contig 10257 bp, 11 predicted proteins | sample TergutEmb28metaG_3_FD_89872 | JGI IMG/M metagenome (GOLD analysis project Ga0123355, IMG submission 89872) | Embiratermes neotenicus P1 segment gut microbial communities from Petit-Saut dam, French Guiana - Emb289 P1 | ecosystem: Host-associated > Arthropoda: Insects > Digestive system > Gut ... | reverse complement strand
GTGAAAAGTGTGTTGAAGTAAAGGGAGATTATATTGAAAAACAGCAAAGTTGTTTCATTTCTGTCACCTTTCAAAGTTGGTCAGGCCGGAAACTTATGGACCCTACCACGTAATTATGTAGCACTTATATACATGTTCAGTTTGTCAGGTGTAACCTCAGAATTTTGCATTGTACCCATTTTTGTAATTGTTGTCTTACAACCAATGTGTCATGTATAATGAACATATAAGTTTATGAACTGCCTTCATATCAAATGTTGCTTGCATAGCTCCAGTGGTTTGTATTCCCCCCCCACACACACACACACACACACACAAACAAAAAAAAAAACCCTTGGTTTTGCACGGCTGCCATGTTATTATTATACATTCTACAAATACTGTACCTTGACAGAATTGCCTCTTTTGTCAAGGTGTATTACCATACATTAAAGAGTGTATGGGAAGTGGTGCTGCTGTTGCTCCCAGCTCACAAGTCTCCCAATGTTATTAGTGATGGCACGAAATAAAAAATTGTGGCTTTATTATCACATGCAATGAAATAAACCAAGTTCTGTGACAATTGATAGTTGGTTAGAAAATTTGGAGGGCTGACACACACACACACACATAGAAACAAATGGGTGGCTGAAATTGTAGCAGTGAAATTATTGGAAACTGAAACGTCACATCATTGTATAAAAGAATTATTGCCTGCACAATGATATCTGTATGAAATTTTCAGATTCTGGCATCACATCCTGACACACAAATGAGCAAAATCTATGGAGCCATACATCTTCTTAGACTGTTTGGTAAGTGACTTTAGTTTGTCAGTATTGAGATATGTGCAAACAGTGTAAATTGTTGATGAAATTAGTGGTACAGTAATAAGATGTTCGTCTTTGTGAAATATTTTACTTCAGTGTGTTCAGTTCATTTCTGAAAACCATAGTCTTCAAATTACTTGATTGTGAAATCTTTTTATTACACTGATTTTGAATAACTGTTAATCACAGACTGACTGGAATTCACAGATTATCTGATTTTTTTTGTCTGGGATAATGAAAATCTGCATTACAGGACCGAAGCAAGTCCGTAGTTCTCTTTAAAGACAAGACACATAGTGTATGTATAATCAGTAACTGTGTGAAATAAAAATTTATAATTAGAGAAGGTACAGTCTGTGGAAACTCTTCATGGAGCCGATGGTCTCTGCGTTGCACAGTTTGGGAAGCTTTGGTTTTATGTGTGGATAGAAATGGAAGAAATAATTATAACAGTAACGACAGCAGTGGCGAATTTGCTATTGTGGTGGTGATGGTGGTTTGGTGGTTTTGGTGGCAGCAGTAGTCATAGTAGTAGTATTAGCAATAGTACACATATTTAAGCACTGATGTGGGTTTGTATTTGATTACAGTAAAACTGGGGAGTATGTTAGCATATACTCCTTTGGATGAGAAGAGTATTCAGTTACTTCTAACACATATACAAGACTTCTTAAGGTAAGATGAACTAGTATTTGGTAAATATGAATGGACGAAACTTGCTAAAAGGAGTGAGAACTGCACAAATTAAAATTGTTAAAAAAAACCCACTATGACAGACAGTAAGGTTAAATAGATTATGTTGGTTTGGGCATGTACAGAGAATGGAAGGAAATAGAATTCCCAAAAGAGTATTATGTATGAGTTTGGAAACAACAAGATTGAAAGGTAGATGAAGAAATAGATGGCAAAATGAAGTGAGAGAGGATGGAAGAATAGTTGATGGAGAAGTGTGGCAGGAAAAACTATATAACAGAAAGGAATAGAAGAAGCTTCTGAGAACAGCAAGGAATCGTCACATTCTGCACATGCCAATGGGATGAATGAATGAATGAATGTGTGTGTGTGTTAGGTACTTGCTCCAACCACAGGTACAGAATATGACTTCGAATTTTCCTTGACATTTTTCATTACCCTTCAGTGTATGCCCTTTTAAATTCCATTTTCTGCTGTGGCCAGGACACTATTCAACTTAAATGCCCATTGTGGGACAGTTTTTCCCATTCAGACAAAAGGGATGTACATTTAATGGGACAGTGTCCCATTTGTCCTTTAAACATTAAATTCCTGTTGACCACCAACTCTGGAAATTACTGCTGTCACACTTTTAGTGAAATTGCTCCTCTTGTGGATGAAGCCGTACTTTATTTTCCAGAGAAGAAATTGCATTATAGTCCCTGGAGTATGAAGCCTAAGCTGTGTGTATCTTATAGGCCAAAGGTACAGACAGTGTTTTTACCACAGATTTTCTCTGTGGGTGTGTCTTATACAGAAAGTACGGTAATTACCATGATTATTCAGCAGTGTTATGACTAAGCTGGCTATTTAAATCTACTTTCATGCACAGTAAATGTGTAATTGATTTTGTAGGGTTTAAGGGATTGGTTAGTTTTTGGCCAGTGAGGAGTGTAGTGGAGCTGACAGATGGACCTGCTGTGTGTGCCAGAGGTGGCATTTGCCTGTCTGATACTGCTGTCACTTTACAGACTTGCTCATAGCCTTCAGCTTGACAGTTTTACTGACCAAAAATTGATAAATATCCTGTATAAGAACTTCACAAAATTAAGTGGGTTGATGACATCGAAGTCATATGGTGTGGTCCCCTCTCTAAATCAACTCTAGTTTGCATCTCTCAGTTGTGGATTGAGAAATTGCATATAGGCATACAGTGGTTACTGGACATCAGTTTAGGTCAGATGGTCGTCAGAAGTATTATACAAGTGACTCCAAATATGTTTGTGTACATTATGCAGGCTGTTGTCTACGTCCCTCTTTATTTTGTCTACCACGCTATGAGAATAAAACCAAGTGTGTATGAAGATATGTGAATTTATTACATTATAAATGTTGTAAACCTCATACATGCACCAGTCACCTTTTGTGGCCATCTTCAGGGAGGTGTTACATGAAGGATATATTATAAAGACATCAGAACCAGTGCACAAAATATAAAATTTTAAGTTTTAAATATATGTGTTGTTCTACAAGGTAAAATGTTTGATGGTGGCACCTTTTTGGCGGACACAGTATTTGCAAAACATCACAAGAATTATATGCCAAAAAAGCAATGCTCCATATATATATATATATATAAAACTTAACATTTTATGTATGTGCATTGGTTCTGATGTCTTTGTAATATACCCTTCATGTAGCACCTCCCTGAAGATGGCCACAAACGGTGACCAACACGTGGGAGGTTTACAACATTTATAATGTAATAAATTCACATATCTTAATGTGCTCTTGTTGGTTTCTTCTAATAACGAAGCATCAGTGCATGATCATGAAATATTTAAACTTTGATTGCCTCATTTACTTTTGCAGGCTTTTGGAACTGAGCATTGTGCATTACATCTGTCTGTACTTCTGTTAATCTCTTCCATGTGTAGCACATTAAGAACATTAACCCTTTCCCTGGCAACCGGTGCTTTTAAATCCCATCAGTATCCTGGCAGACCATTTAAAGATATTGAGTTAAAAATGCAAACAGTATTAATTTGTTTTTTACCAATTAATTTATAATGGCTTTTTAAAGGAAGTTTTGGAATTTCTGACTGAAATGATACTGAATTCTTATGTGCCTGTTCGGCAGTTTTTCTTGGTGTGATATTTGCCATAACATGCAGTTTGCAAACTGCTCCACCACAAGTCGAACACATGATGCTGATTTTTTTCTTGGTTCGTTTACTGAGCACATGGTACATTTTCTCATGACCATACCCTTTTTTCCCTTCATTTGGTAGAACATGAACCATTTTATAAATTTTGAATCTATCTTGTAGAAGGCCTTGCTCTTTTGATCTTGTATATCATGTATGTTTTGAAACAGTTTAGTGCAGCCATTTGTAGGACAACTAAACATAAACCCCTTGGTCCATTTCACAGGTTTTCTGCAGCATGGATAATAGGGTACCATTTCATTAGCCCTATCCACCCCTCACAAAAATTATTATAATCATTTCTTACTTCATTTTTCACCTTTGAGGTTTTTCTGTTCGGTCTGCAAACTTTGCTGTGTATATGGTTGAAATAAGCTTTAGGTCTGCTTATCTTGTCATTCTTGTAGCAGAACTTGGCCTCAGTGCCAAGTAAGTGGATACCCCTTTCTTCAGATATTTTATTTTGTCCCCATCTCTCCACCCCTTCATGTCAAGTTATGTTGAAGCCCTGTTACTCATGAGGTAAGTATCAAGTGTGGACCAGTGTCCTGACCCATGCTTTTCTAATACCACTTCCTTGATTTCTTATTGTGGATTTATGTGAAATGTTAAGTTTTCAGAACATCTGTAGATGGCACTGGAACGCCTTATGTAAGGGTAATTGAATGTTGACTTGTACATGAGCGGAACTGGACCTATGTGTTCAGGGCCACTAAATGCTTGTATATTGAGGTGGACTACAGCACACATACTACAGATCAATTGCAAGAGACTACATAGTTCTGTCTCTTTTGGCCATCAAGTAACAAATTTTTAAAAATATGAACGGTAGTTTGTGAACACACTGTATGAGAAGTGTATGTTCATGTACAGATAGGAATTTGCGGACCTTTGTTGAGTTACGGAGTTGCTGGTACAGCTGGAAGTAAAGGCGATACTTGAAAGAGCTGAAACTAAAAATTCATTTTAGCATATCCTATTCTAACCACTGACTGAAGAAGAGTTTCATGTTCAAGATTAGACACTTGTCGAGGTATAGTAAATATTTTGTCATTGTATGTTCAGCCATTGCAGATCTTGAGGTAGCATAGTAAGCCCCTGCACATAAGTGCAAAAATATGTCAGTACTGGACAGAAGTGGAATTGCCATGATTCAAGCTTCTGTCAATGCCAGGAAAAGAGATAATTTACAATATGTTCTTGTTTCAGGTACCTACATAAAAACACTGCCACCTTGTTCAGCTTACAAGAATATGGCATAGCACCTCCTGAATATCACCGTAAAGCAATATGAACTTAATTTGTAAAGGTGGTATACTTGTCGATGCAGGCATGTTAAGGACTATTTGCTCAATCTGCTTGTCTTGATGGTGTATATGAACCAGTTCTACACTTTATTAACTGACTTTAACCCTAATTTAAAGTTCAAGTCTTATATTATGAATTTTGTTGAAATTTTTGTTTTACTCGTGTCTGTATTTAACAAGGGAAAGCTTTGCAGTATTAGTTTTGTTATCTGTCATCATAAATTCAGACTTAAATTTAACCAGTATCTTCTCAGTACGTTGCTACCTTTATTGCAGTTGTAGTGTTGCATTCAAGTGAAGGCTTGACACTGTGAGGGTGAAATGGCAGAGCAACAGCTAGTACTGTACTTCAGCTTCCCCTATACTTCAGTAAGTCTTACTTTTGTATTAATTAAATTTTAGACTGTGTAATGTATGTCTAGTATAGATGTGCTTTATCATTTTAGTGCCAATTGCAGTGGATTGACATTAAAATGAATCAAATAAAGTGACTGGAACTTTGGTATCTGACATCTGCCAGTTTTGTTCACTGCATGTAACTTCCTTGTAGTGGTAAAAGTGGAAACTTGTGGGAAATACAAATATTTCATATGGAAATATTATTTTAAAGTGCCAGTAGTTGTATCTGAATTTGTATAACAACTGTAGACATTTTCTGGTTACTGTCACATTCGTTAAATATTTTAGGAGATATTACTTTAATACCACAATATTCTTAAGAATGTTTTTAGTATATTTTCCATTTTTAGTGTACCCTTAAATTGTATAGAGCACTCCATTTAAACAGAGTACAAAACAAAAGGTTGTATTCTGTATCTGACAGCATGGAACAAAAGTGATTGTTCACAAAACATGTTGAAGTGTTCTTCAGCATTTTGAATATGTTCATCAGTCCTCTAGATGATGTTTTAAGAGACGTACTTGCTTGCAGTGTGATGCTGCTAGCATCATTTCAACTGTTCATGTTCAATTGTATTTCAGTTTTCATGTTTTGCTGAAAGAGGGGTTTTAAGTGCTGCTGCAGTTACCTGTATTTCCAGGGAGCATTATGATGAATGTGGGAATAAGACTTTTTCTGGCACGTGTAACTTCTGTGCACTGATTTAAACTCCATAATATAAAGAGAAAGTCTTCCACATTATGTATGCTACTTAGGTGGTTATATGTACTAACATTTTTAAGGACACTTTACACAAGTTAGTCACGGCATGGTACATCCAAGTGGCCAAATTTTTCAAAATGATCCTCTCGTTCAAAAATTCTGTCATCATATCTGTTGTGCAGGTTATATGATGTGCAGTACCGTCATACTGATTGCAGCTGTCTTGTGTGTGTAGTTCCAGGAAGGAGTAAAGTGCTTAACCCTTCGATGGCTAAGTTAAAAAAAAAATCCATGGTTGACTGAGTGGGGTAGTTTTTGTAACCCAGAATAAAATGGAGGTTATTTATATCCCATAGCCACATGTGAGGTTTTAATAACTATGTATGAGGAGCCAAGATTGTTTGGTCAGTACGGAGGTTAGGCTATTGCCTGGGTTGATTTGATGCTGAAGTCCCAGTAGGGACAAGAAATTTTCTCAAAAAACACCCAGACTGGCTCCAAAGCCCACCATCCTGCTGTTCAGTGGGTGCTGGGATTCCTTCCCTGAGGGTAAAGTGGCCAGGGCATAATGTTAAGCACTGAATGAAGGTGAGTACCTTCATTCAGTGCCAAAGTTGAGAATGAGTGGAGCTATACCTCTACTCCCTGTATATGTCTTCATGGTGTGCACAGAATAAACTTTACCTTTATGTTTATAGCCATATATGTGATTGGTTAATCTTAAAAAATATCCTTCTTACTGTCGTTTGTCTTTATTTTTAAGTGGAGAAAAATTTCTCTATTTAAAACACGGCAGAGTCCGTTGTGAAGAATGTCTCATAGTGATAGAAGTAGTTTTTCCCCATCACCACCAGTGCAATAATTTCCATGAAATGTAATAAGAAAAGGCAAAGCAAAGTGGATGCGTAATTTATGTGTAGTGCTTCATTGCCCTTGCCTCTGAGGCTCCCTATTTAAGAATGTACCACACTGTTTGGAGGGCAGCAGGGTAGTGTCCAGCATGAGGTTGCTGGTTGCTGTGGTGTGTGTCAGTGTAGCGTACTGTGTTCACTGCCATCATCTTCAGAGGCACTGAGTGAACTGGGACTGTGCGCCTATTGTGCTCCAGAACATTCTGTATAACAGCTCTGAGGATGCCATCTTTCTTGTAACAATAGCTCGGTGCCAGCTTCTTCATGACCTTTCTCTTCATCTGCAGTCATAGTGTCATTTCCTGTTAAATCACTGTTGCTGTCCACAGTCTGTTCACATATTTTACCTGGTGTCAGCCACTTCACTTTCTCTTTCATGGGTTCACTCAACTTTGTATTATCCATGGCTATGAAATTCTGACCAAAAACAGAAATCGTTCCTGCCTTCTGCATTGTTGCATATGTAAAGCTCACAAGCATGCAAGATTAAAAAAACAATGTTCAGAATCTGTATGTATGGCTCTATCTTTGAAATGGAGCCCACTTCATATAAAATGTGCCTGCTGTTATTTAATAGTACTCTCGTGTCATTTGGTCTCCTGCATTTGTTGTAATGCAGGACTACTACTTGTTTGTTGTTCTGTTCTGAGACAGCAATGTCATTACCATAAATCTCTGTGGATAGCAGGATCACGCTCTTTTAGCACATAGGAAACAAGCCATGTTTTCAGTGTACTGAAAAATACCTTATTTTTTTAAACAAAAATGCTTCAACACTCTTCCCTTTTGGAGTACAGAAGAAATTCCTGTGTGATCACTCATTGGTTGCAGTGCATTGTGCCCATTGTTGTTATGCCTTTTTTGAACAGTTCTTGAGTCATTGCTTATGGACATGAAAAACTGTCAACAGTAACACCCCTCCAAGAACCAAAATAGGCTTCCACTAGGTGCACCACTGCCCTTTTTCCTTGACAGGCTTCCCTTTACCATCAGTGATGCCAGTGTATACTTGCAGTTTCAAAACCTACACTGTCTAAGTATCTGCACACACCCATACTTGAAACCATACCACCCTGGCTTCCTCTTTTGTACACCATATGTGGGCTTCTTCCCCTGTAAGTACCTAATCTTTTGTCTACAGTTATATTACAGCTGGGTGAATAGTTTTCATACAGGCTTCATAAAACTGGTCAAAAATGGAATGAATTGCCTTCAGTTTGTCCCTTGTTGCTCATTTATGTTTTTGCCTTGTTTCAGTATTACCTAGTCTTGTGAATCAGTAGACTAATTTGAACCTGACCCTTGACATTGCTGCTGTAAATAAAAGTTGTGCAAAGAATTTATTATTTGTCCACATTTTATCTAAATGTAGTCTTACCCACAATTTCTCCCTGCAGATATTAGAATCCCTGTTAAAGCATACAGTTGTTTGGGTGTAATATCCTTCCAGTTTTCTGTTTTTCACCTGAGCTACAGAAAACAGCTTTCACTTTCTTAGATGATACAGTGCGGATTTCTTCCACCATTTTCTTGCTGAATACCTCTGAAATTGACAAAATGTTTTTTGCATCATTTTTAAACTTAAATTAGTGAGAATAAAGTTACAGGCTTTCATTTTCGTAACAACCTTCACAGCATCCAGACTTAGATTAGATAGTTTGATTGGTTTTTAGAGCAAGAGCAACTTCTTTTAATGAATCATTTTCCCTCTGAAGTGCACTTTCTTCAATTTCATCATTAATTTTTTGCGTTATATGCACATTGTTATTTTCATTGTTGACCTTCCCATCATCTTGTAGATATTTTTCATTGCTGCTGTTTTGCAGAATTTCAGGCAGCTCTTCAACCATAAAATATTTTCTTCACCATAATTATTTCTGTTTCTGAGGTCCACCCAGGCTCTTACTCAAAGGATATTGTAAAAAAAAAGGGATAAAGCGGCCGGGCCGTGAAGCTAACCACTGGCCTTAATCTAGTGGCGAGTTTACGAATTATTGGAGCTAAACCTATCTCCCCCCCCCCCAGTGACTTCATGGCGTGTACGGAGACAAATTTACGTCAAACCAATTCTCGTTATTTTTCGGTGCTCGGGAAATACGGAAAGACACATAGAAAATTCGAAAGAGGAATGCCGTTATTAAATGGCAGCACCAACACAGTAACACCCCTCGTCATCATGGGCAACAGTAGCCTCCATCTACGTCTCAGCTTTCCATATGGTGCTTTCCCTTCAGGTTTAACGACCAGAATTCTTCATACATTTATTATCTCTCCATGCATGCTACATGCCTCACAATTTTCTGCTCAATTGTTTGACAGCACTGCAATTCTGACGGCAAGCACAAATTGTGGAGCTCAGCATTTTGCTATTGACGAGTTCATGTAACAACAGATAGCATTGTGGAGCGCTCGCGTAACAATTCTTGGCATGGAAACGCAACAATGCCTTCCCTTCGTATTGTTGTTAACTTACATGTGGCTGCCAACAATATAAAACTGTTCCGTTTTGCCATGGAGATGCAAAAATGGATTCCCTTTGCACTACTGTGGAGCTGCAAAATATTTCATACTACTGTTAACCACATAAGTAGAAAGGTACTGGGTCTTGATAGGTCTTCAGGAAACCATACTACTTACACAGGGGGCCGTTTTAGGCCTACGTGTGATGTGGCTGATATAACCTCGAAGTTTCTCATTGTTACCAGACTTGTTGTTTTATTTCAAAAATAAAAGTTTCATAAATTATACTCAGGTCAGGCAGGTAGCAGCCCTATGTTATAATCTACCCTAGCTCCTGTTTCAAAATTATCCCCATGGAACCCATAGCTAAGATAGTTTTACGGCTGTCATGTTCCGATTTTACAATACACAGACAGCACGTTTCAGCTTACATTTCCTTGCAGGCAAGACTGTGCGTTGGTTAAGTGACGCGTGCATTAGAGGTAGGCACTTTTTTTTTTTTAAGTTTTATTGTGCCTTCGGTGTATACAAGATGTACCAAGATAAATTACAAAATTGTTCCTGAAACCAATTTCAATAAATACTTACACTATGGAACAAGTGGAAGTGAGTAATACGTATATTGATATGAATGTTAATAACGGCAGTGAAAAATGAACCGGAAAAAACACTGCGACTTCTGATATGCTAATTAAAGCGGTATATGTTTCGCATGTTTATGTTTATATGTTATGTACAGGGTAGCCAGATCAGTTAGAGTGTAATTCCGTATTTAGTGGGCTAGGGAGT
>Ga0123355_10021824_pt1 | contig 10257 bp, 4 predicted proteins | sample TergutEmb28metaG_3_FD_89872 | JGI IMG/M metagenome (GOLD analysis project Ga0123355, IMG submission 89872) | Embiratermes neotenicus P1 segment gut microbial communities from Petit-Saut dam, French Guiana - Emb289 P1 | ecosystem: Host-associated > Arthropoda: Insects > Digestive system > Gut ... | reverse complement strand
TTGTTACATACCTTACAGGTGCTCTATATGTGCACCCTTTGTGATTCTACAGGGTTATTCGAAATGATTGTCGGGGTTTTAACAACTTGTCATACACAATACACTTGAGATAGGAGTATATGTTTTTTTTATTTAATAGAACAAAACTCCAAGTTTTTGTTGCATACCTTACAGGTGCTCTCTATGTGCACCCTTTGTGATCCTACAAACACAAACACGATAATCGATAATCACCGCTGACATACTACAAACAGTTTGAACGAACTCGATTATCGTGTTGATGTTTGTAGAATCACAAAGGGTGCACATATAGAGCACCTGTAAGGTATGTAACAAAAACTTGGAGTGTTGTTCTGTTAAAAAAAACATAAACTCCTATCTCAAGTGTATTGTGTATGATAAGTTGTTAAAACCCCGACAATCATTTCGAATAACCTTGTACAGTCCTTCTTAAACTAAATACAACTTGACGATGGCCAAGTAAATTGGCCGAAACATGTAGTTTACAAGTTGTATAATACTTGATAAAATAACAAAGTTTTGTTCCGACTGTATATTATACATATTTGATACTTTGTATCGGTAAGGACGTTTAGAGAAACAATTGTCATTTATTGTAAGAATCAAATGAAACCAAATCACACTCCCTAGCAAATTACAGAGGTTTTTAATGTCTCAGCAGTTGGTACCATTATGCTTCAAAATATTAATATGATCACCGAAAATGCAAAAACTATCACTACTTTCACCTTTCGCCAAGTCCCGTAGTCAAATGATGATAAAGACTGGGTTGTGCCTGTGCTGAATTATGCTCCATGCCATGAACGTGTGGAGTATTGGATGTATAATTATATTAATTATGAATCTCAGCACTGGAAGCAGCTGGGTAATCGAATTCACTTCCCTGTGGTTTTAATTCCTAGGAAACATTCCTCAGTGCCTCCTGGAGAGGAGGAATGAACACTGTAGAGGAAGATGAAATCCTGCCCCTGCACGATACTGAACCCAGATTCTGAATCTTCCAGGCCGTAACTTGCTAGCAATTTCAATTTTGGTATTATTAACTTCTAACTAACACACCACCGGTTTGCGGATTCTGGCACAGGTCTGGCATATATAAATTATTTTGACACTTTTAAAATTGAAAAAGTCATAAGAAATTAGAGGGTTAAGCGACAGATACTACGTTATTATTATTATTATTATTATTATTACGTATTAATTTTATACACTTTATTTTCAATTACATATGTAGAAAAATATTTTTCTGTGGTATATAATTTGCAGCAGTTCTGTGTTTACAGTATATGGTGCCGTACGTCACTTCCCATTATTATTATTATTATTATTATTATTATTATTGTAACGTATTAATTTTATACACTTTATTTTCAATTACGTATGTAGAAAACTATTTTTCTATGGTATATAATTTTGCAGCCATTCTGTGTTTACAGTGTATGGTGACATATGTCACTTCCCGTTGTTATTATTATTATTTTTATTATTACGTATTAATTTTATGCACTTTATTTTCAATTATAAATGTAGAAAAATATTTTTCTATGGTGCATAATGTTGCAGCTATTCTGTGTTTACAATATATGATGGCGTATGTCACGTCCCATTATTGTTATTATTATTACTATTATTGTTATTATTATTAATAGTATAGAAAAGTTTATTCAAAATGAATTAAAATTTCGTGAAGGTTCTCGATTTTAACTACATTGCAAAATCCTCCATATATATATATATATATATATATATCGTAACACCAAACTGAAATTCACCTAAATTTCACCTCCGGTTAGATTTAAATATGTCAGTATCTTATGCTCCGTTCGCTTAATCATGATAAGTCAGTAAGGGAGGGAGGGAGCTTCTGACACATAAAACGAAAATCACTTGAGAACTACTAGTGCAGCGGCGAAGTACGAGAAAATGAGATTAAAAAAAAAAAAGATTTTTGAGTGCCACCTCGTCATTAACTCTTTAAAGACAAATCGTAGCTTCAGTTTTATGTAAAGACAGAGTGCGAACCGCCTAGCAAACACCCCACTGTGTCGGTTACAAAAAGCAGCCTATATAAATTATGACAGGTTCAAGAAGCTGTGAATAGTATTAGGTTCTTGTGGCCGTGCATCGTGTACATAAGGTGAAGAGAGAGAACCAACAAGATGCAACTAATTCGATGTTTGTTATTAAACTTCTATCTCAACATGTGTTCGGGCATCATTATGCCCAGAAGAATAAGACCGTGTCCTACTGCATGTGTTTTTTTTCTCTCCAACGCCCCCACATGTCCTTGTGTTATTCCCTCCTGGGCATGGCAGAATGTAACCGACTTCTGATGTTGGGACGCCCATGAGGCGCGGTTAAGTTGTCCCGATGATGTGAGTGGTGATATAGGAGGATGTAGTGCCTGGAGGGCCCTTAAACCTAAATTCTACTAACCTACCCGCGGGAATCCTCCCCTTCAGGGAAAATTTCCATGGTAGAGCCGGGAATCGAACCCGGGACCTCATGATTAGTAGGCAGCTACTCTGACCACTAGACCACGAGGCTGGTCGGTGTTCTGTCTGTAAGGAGAGGGAAACATAAGATGTGAGAGCCGTAGTGTCCTTGTGGTAAACATGGTTGGTAGTTCCTGTGTCTATGTTTTTTTTGGCAACGTGTGTACGTGTATGTCGTGAATAAATGTGTGTGACCTGGACTGTGTTTACAGCTTGTGGTATAATGCATCGAAGAAGTTGCCTGCAGGCAACTTCTTCGATGCACGTTGCCAAAAAAACATAGACACAGGAACTACCAACCATGTTTACCACAAGGACACTACGGCTCTCACATCTTATGTTTCCCTCTCCTTACAGGCAGAACACCACATGCAGTAGGACACAGTCTTATTCTCCTGATGATGAGCATAATGATGCCCGAAACATGTTGTGATAGAAGTTTAATAATAAACATCGAATTAATTGCATCTTTTTGGTTCTCTCTCTTCACCTTAAACTGTGAATAGTTTGCACAAATATCCTCCACTTAAAACAATCACGTGGTACTTCAGTCACGCCCATACTTTCTGTTTCGATACATCAGAAATAAAGTTAAAATAAATCCTCTTCCTTTGCTACTACAAAAGAGTGAGACAGAAATGAGAGGGGAGAAAAAAAAATCGTATTGCTTCGCTTCCTATCTGGCTCGGATTAATCAGGGAGGAGATGGGAATGTTACGGGTCATTATCCCGCCACCAAAGTTCGATTTGTTCTTGTCACTCGCTGTGGTAAACTAGACAGCCCCTCTATGCCCCCTTGGTTGGAAGGGGTGAGAAGGAAACATTAGCTGTTAAAGTATTTATCAAAGAGACGCAATATAGTGGCACGCTACGTATGGAGGGAATTCCTTGGCTGTAACGTATGTAGAAAAGCCACAAATTCGACCTCTGTAAACGATCCTACATTTACATTCATTTTAGTACCTAATACTGAATCTTCGGTTGTAGGATTATTGCTGGGTGTGGTGAGAGAAATGCAGGTGTTTTAGAGGAGATTGAGAATTGAAGCGTTTCTGGTTCGATCTGTGCAAAGTCAACTGCAAAAATTATTCAGAGGGTTTTGTTGACGTAACACACTACTGCACGAAGAAGCCGGCAACCATCTCGCAACAAAAAAAAACTGTAAGTAATAAAACTTTATACGCTTATACGCTCGCCTCACTGTTACGACGGAACAAAATGATCCGATTTCATAATTGCAGAATTAGACAAGACGCAACCTATCCAAAACAGAAAGCAGTAACAGACTACAAAGAACAAGTGGAAAGGCAACCCAACCTCCACGCCCAACCCATCCATCGGAAAACTAAAAAGCAGGAGAACCAATACAACCACAACGGACATAACAACCAGAAGCCCAATCAGTGAACAAGGGTCCCAGGAAATAGCACACGTCACATACTTGACCCTAATATGATAATATAATAGGTATAAGCCGTGTTGTGTACACGGTACGAATCACAGCACAAATTGTGAGCCATCTGGGATCCCAAATGCGCGCTGCCACATTGTAAAGAACTTCATTGATCTTAGCTTAGACTGACGATGACTTTTTAAGTCGAAACATGTCGCTTTAACCTATGCTTTTATTATACAGTTGTGTTGACTGGAATATATACCAATAAAGTGAATATATACAACAGATGTGAGTTTTAAAATTCTCAAAGAGGCGGTGTTTAAAAATTCACGTCTTGGGCTGTTTTTAAGACGTGTTCATGGGTAAACAATTACGAAGTACCTTTAGAGTCGTAAAGTTAGTTTGACACTGACAAGCCAAAAACACGCAAAAAATGTGTAATTCTCTTCAGGTTCTACTCGTCAATATGCATAACATTCAGATACCACAGGTTTAAATTACCATCCTGTTCTTTTTTTTTTCAATTTTGTTTATCTTAAGAGAAGTGAATAGCTAATGTTCAAGGACGTCGAATCATAAAATTAACCACAATTTCCGTAAGATAATGAAAAGAAATTTCGTATGTCATATTATTAAACTTTTGGCGCCGGAATTATTTTTTTTTTTTTAATTTTAGCACGCTCTGTATATAAAATGTGAATAATACAGGAACAAAATACGTTAGAATTATGAAACAAACTGCATTTTGAAGATAAAGAACGGAGAGTATATACCGTGTTTAAAATATTCAGTACCTGTATTTGTTGAATAAATATATAAAATGAAAACTTTAGAGGTTAGCGGCGCGGTACGACCACTATAGGCGTCGTTAGGCGTCAAAGAGCTAATACATTTCGACAAAAAAGCTCAAAAAGTTATATTACATGTAGAATTTTTTATTTTGTGGATTTAATATACGCCTAGGACAGAGAGCTTCGGGAAATGGAATTGTTTCTTTCTATATGTGGGCTCTGTAGAAAGTAAAGGGCTAAAAAAAAACATGTTATATGTCGCTTACATCCTGCATTGTTAAGCTAAATTAAAATTAATTTGGCACATACCCTTGTGAAATACATAAAGTGCGATAAATAAACATACCGTCAGCCTCAGCACCTCTATATATCCCACTTCAATTGCAAGAATAAGAAGATAACCTAAGCTTAAAAATTTTACTTTAATTATTACACCAACAAATGCACTTACATAAAATTTCACATTAAAACACTTAAAATCGCTCCAACATGTTTCGATCCTAAGATCATCTTCAGGGAGCTACGTTATTCCTTGCTAAAGTCACATATTAAAAACACTTAGTAATTAATCTCCTTACAATAACAGGGTGCTGTGGCAGCATGTCTGTAATATTAAATATACTTATTAAGTATATTGTCAAAATAAAATAAAATAAATTGAATATTTGTAAACAAATTCAATTTATTTTATTTTATTTTGACAACCTTATTTATTATTTTGACAACATACTTAATAAAATATATTTCATATTACAGACATGCTGCCACAGCACCCTGTTATTGTAAGGAGATTAATTACTAAGTGTTTTTAATATGTGACTTTAGCAAGGAACAACGTAGCTCCCTGAAGATGATCTTAGGATCGAAACATGTTGGAGCGATCTTAAGTGTTTTAATGTAAAATTTTGTATAAATGCATTAGTTGGTGTGATAATTGAAGTGACTCTACGAAATGCACGGTGCAACAATAAAATGATAGCAAATTTTAGTTTGCAAATATCCTTCCTGCTAGCATTTTTTGTGTTTAAATATAACTTATTGTGGCGTGGAGAAGCAGAAAGTAGCATAAATTCATAATAGGGAGCAGTATGTTATATAGAAATGTCGTGATTAATATGTCAATTGAAATGGTGACACTGCGCCACAAGCCGGAAGGTCGCGGGTTCGATTCCAGATGGTGTAACTGGAATTTTTCATTGACATAATCCTTCCGGCCCCACTATGGTCCTGAAGTTCACTCAACTCTAACAGAAATGAGAAGCAGGAATATTTCCTGTGGATTAAAGGCGGCCGGTGCGTAAGGCTGACAACCTTACCACCTTCATGTGTCGATTGTCTTGAAATCTGAGAACATAGACCTCCTGGAACCCTCAGGGCCTGTCCAGGCCTGTACGTGGATAGCTTTACCCTCATCGAAAAGGCAAATGAAAGTCTGCGCACTGTTCAGAAAATTAAACGACAAACAAAAGCGAGAAAATTCGTAATCGAAACATATTATATGTTTTTGTACCCTTTAAATCTCCCTTTTCAAAATGCCACCCCAATATCAACAAATAAAAGGTAAAGGTAAAGTGATCCCGTTACAGGCCCGGTGTGGCCCAGAGGGTGGGTAGAGGTATAACTCTACTCTTCCATGACCACGGCACTAGAAGGGGGTGAGTGGTCAGCAGCACGCCCCGGCCGCACTTTACACCCTGGAAAGAACCGGTACCCATTTTACAGGAGTCTGGGTGGGCCCCAGAGCCGGTCTCGACAGGCGGAAAATCTCTTCCCCACCGGGATTCGATCCCGTACCGTCCAGCCCGTAGTTAGTCGCCATACCGACTGAGCTACCGGGCCCACATTATCAATTAGTGCATTTGTGAAATAAATAGATAATCAACTGTAGTTAAATACTGTGAGAAATGTGGACCTGAGAAACTGGAATAGACTACAAAGAAGAGTTTCTACAAAGAAGTTTTGAAACTAAATACGTTGATATCCTTACTAACACCTCGAAACACATTCCTACTACTTCCGAATTACAGGAATTGCTATTTACAAATTCATTCTTTTCCAAAAAGACTGCAGTAAGGAGCTGAATGTTCCAGATATTGCCGTGTTTCAGCCAACTCTTACTTCTACTCATTCTTGTGGTTTTCTGTTTCTGCCATTTCGTTTTCGGGTAAGAAAACAATATATCACGAGGAAGGCAATCGGTGGCGGTAGGAGATACAGTAACAGAGGCGAGGTTTGAATTTCTATGAAAGTGCCTGAAGGGCAAGAACAGTCTTTGTAATATACCTTCCACAGGGGACTGTCAAACGCCTCTATCGAATATGGTGGGGGGGGGGGAATATCTCGCCTTATCCACGGTTTAAACTTACGTAATTACGCCACTAGAGGTGCAAAACTTATAAGAAAGGAGATTCTTAATATCAGGAACAAGAAACTGATAAAACTGCAGTCAGATTAATATGGAATTTAACATTTACCGTAGTGGGAAGGGCATCCTAACAGCGACACGATCTTCATTAAAGGCATAATATCGCGGTCCAGGGCGTGAGTTAAGAACAAATTTGGTCACAAAATAAGTTTACATAATATTATGGATTCCTTCATTTCGACTCAAATACGAGTGTTAAGATATTACTGTATATATGCAACTCAAATTTGCACATAGCCCCGCCACAACTGAGGAATTTGTCATAAGTTGGGAACAGGTTTTCTAATCAATATTGACAGAAGTCCATTTACTGTGTTCAGAAATGAATCTTTACAGTTATTTCCAACTCGACCAAATGTTTAAATTCTTGAGAGAGGCCATGCCACTGTGTATTATCAAATTTGTATAATATATAATGCACCGTCAATACACAACATACAACAAGACAAGATGCAATAATTACAATTAGGTTATATTTGGCTACATGTTTCGGCCGTGAGCCGCCATCTTCAGGCCAACTAAGAACAATATTAAGGTACAGTAAAAATATTACTCAATTGGACCCCATTTCGTTCACATTAAACCTTGATAAAGTATGAAAATTCTTACTTGTCATTAAAACAGTGGAATAGTATGGTAAAATGGTAAAATTAAATCTTCATGTACTGTATTTTACCATACTATTCCACTGTTTCAATCATAAGAAAGAATTTTCATATTTTATCAAGGTTTAATGTGAACGAAATCGGATCCTATTGAGTAATATTTTTACTGTACCCTAACTGTTGTTCTCAATTGGCCTGAAGATGGCCGGTCACGGCCGAAACATGTAGTCAAATATAAACTATTGTATCTTGTCTTGACGTATGTTCTGTATTGACAGTACATGCTATATTCATTCATTCTTTAGTATTCACCCTTGAAGGCCGGGCTTGGCAGGAACCAGAGCCCAGTCATGTGACCGGTATAGCTCTGGCACACTGCATCCTGTGCAAGTTCTTGGGGGTAGTTTGCCATTGCTTTCCCCCACTTTAGCCGCCAGGTGCCTCCGTCCGTAACGACGCGAGAGATCCTAGCAGCGAAAGGTGGAATTGTGGGCGAGAAAGATATCCGGTAGTAATTTTTGTATAAATTCCGACTTCCACGTAAACTTAGGGATCTTTTACATGCCGCAAATCTACGACATGGGACTGACGGCTTTACTTCCCCTCCGAAGGAAGGCGTGCTGAGGATTTTTTCGCCCTAAAAATCCGACGGGTTCGGCCGGGTTTGAACCCGCAAACTTGGGTAATAAAGGCCAGCACGCTACCCCTAGACCACCGAAGCCGAATACATAATATATTATACAAATTTAAATTCTAGGCAACCAATATTTTTCTTCAGTGTGAAGGAGATCACAGTAACTCGACACCGAATTTCTCTGATATAACAGAGTGAGTGTTGGTTCATTAATCACACTTTAATACGTCTTGTAAACTTATTTTTTGAACAACATAAGGATTTTAATAGTGGAAGAAAACCTGTAAATTTTCAAACATCTTGCAGGTGAAAGTATTTACGTGTTGAGAGTGTCTGAAGACTGTCTCGACATGTCAAATATTTGTAGTCTCCCGTACGGCAGTGCATTACGAAAAATTGTCGAGCCGCTTGGATTTTTGTTTAAAATCATAAATTCCGAAAATTTTATACGAGATATTTTGTACGTTTCTGAGCACATCTCCAGGGTAAATACTTCGAATATTCATTAGTGTTAACAGTACTTCGAACACAATTTCTAGGCGCGTTAAGATAGTCGCAAAAAGCACCTGTTATCTTCGTCATGTCCATCCGTCTGTCAGCAAGTTATCAGCCACGGCTCCCAATGAACGGATTTCTTTGAAAATTGATACTGGGGGTTCTCACTAAAGTCTGTCGATAGAATAATCAATTCCATTACAGGCCTGAAGAGGCCCTGAGGTTTCCAGGAAGTTGAGGCTCCCAAATTTCAAGACAGTCGGCACAAAAAGTTGGTACGGTTGTCAGCCCTACGCACCGGTCATATTTACCCCTCTCCCAGGAAATATTCCTGGTACTCATTTCTGTTAGAGGCTGAGTCAACCCCAGGGCCATATTGGGGCCGGAAGGATTATATCAATGAAAAATTCCAATGACACCATCTGGAATCGAACCCGCGAATTTCCGGCCTGTAGCGCAATGGAGGCACGCGATGGCGCAGTTATTTGAGGCACTGCGCTACAAGCCGGAAGGTCGCGGGTTCGATTCCCGATTGTGTCATTGGAATTTTTCATTGACATAATCCTTCCGGCCGCACTAAGCACCTGGAGTTGACAGCCTCTGAGAGAAATGAGTTGCAGGGATATTTTCTGGTGGGTAAAGGCGGCCGGTGCGTAGGGCTAATAACCTTACCAACTTCAGGTGCCGATTCTCTTGAAATCTGGGAGCCTCAGCCTCTTGGAAACCTCACAGACTGTCCAGGCCTGTCATGGGATTGCTTACACCTGTCGATAGAATCAAAATTTTATTAAAATAGAGCATAAATATCGGGCACTTTATTCGTGAAGAGCTTAATATATTTTATTGTTTCCGGCGATATTAAATTGCCATAAGAGCGCTCTCTTCCGCTGAAATGTTGTAATGCTCTTAGAATATCCGCGGAAGTATACTAATTAAGCGAAGTCGCCACATTGTTACTTTTTACTTTCCTTACTTACTTACTTACTTACTTACTTACTTACTTACTTACTTACTTACTTACTTTCTTACTCCATGGTGCAGAGTCCTTCTTGAGAAGCTAACTGGTTTGCAGTTAGTCAAGAAATTCCCCGCATTTCACGGAACCCCAAGGTTCATTACCGCACTCACAAGGGTCCGCCACCTGTCTCTATCCTGGGCCACCCCAATCCAGTCCTTATAACTACATCCCACCTCCTGGAGATCCATCCTATTATTATCCACCTATCTACGCCTAGGTCTCCCCAGTGGGCTCCTTCCCTTCAATTTCCCCAACAAGACCCTATACACCCCCTCTCCTCACCCATACGCGCCATATGCCCAGCCCATCTCATTCTTCTCGATTTTATCACCCGCACAATATTGGGTGAGGAGTACAAATCATTTAGCTCCTCGTTA
>Ga0123355_10021823_pt1 | contig 10258 bp, 5 predicted proteins | sample TergutEmb28metaG_3_FD_89872 | JGI IMG/M metagenome (GOLD analysis project Ga0123355, IMG submission 89872) | Embiratermes neotenicus P1 segment gut microbial communities from Petit-Saut dam, French Guiana - Emb289 P1 | ecosystem: Host-associated > Arthropoda: Insects > Digestive system > Gut ... | reverse complement strand
TGTGTGTGTGTGTGTGTGTGTGTGTGTGTGTTTGCATGCCTGCGCACGAAAGGATTTTAAAAAATCCTGCTGTAATTTGTCGACACATTTCAGTTTCAGGTAAAATTTTTCAAAAACAACGGACACGTGAGATGAAAATGGTACGTGCTTCTTTGCGCATATCTTGAGCTTAACTTGCCTAATACGTGTATGAGCGGAAATCCTTTGGAAAACAAATTATGTTACAAAATGAGACTTTTATGTTTCTGAAATCATTTGTCTGTAAACTTCATGAAATCAATGTAATCAAAGAACAGTTTACAAACACACTAGATCTTTACGATATGTACACAATTTTTATCTACTTTATGTCCTGGAATGTGGCAGTAGGCTGTATGAACTCTGCTCCTTACTATAAAGTGATGGTAGGCTTTATGAACTGTGCTTATAGCTGGGATATGACAGTAGGCTTTATGAACTGTGCTCCTTACTGGAAGGTGACAGTAGGCTATATGAACTGTAATTCTAAATGGAATGTGACAGCAAGCTTTATGATCTGTGCTACTAAACGGAATGTGGCAGTAGGCTTAATGAACTCTGCCCCTGACTGATCGTGTTGATGTGTCAGCATTGTTTCATAGTTTTGTCTACACGTTTACTAAATATTAGCCTTAAACTCAGAAGTCCAAAGAAGTTTTCCTGCACAAAACTAAGGACAACATAAGGGAAAATACAGGTTTATTATGGAGAATGAAACTATAGTTTTATATCTTTAAATTCTTATTATCCACCGAGAGAAATTCGATACAATAATTAGAGTACAATATAAATGTTCGGTTCGAATTGTGTTGCCTTTAGAATTCTGGGAGCGAAGTATAAATTTCGCGCATCGTCTTAAGTACAACTGTTCGTAAGGGGAAGAGAGATTTTCACTGATTACTTTTGATGGTTACAAGATTTGTTAAAGTACTAACGTAGCCAAGAAATGCCTACCCAAATTTTAGCGAAGGAATCTCTCGGATAATTAGGTTCTGAAAATCGGAAAAATTATGAGCACAGAGGAATAACTTTGCTACGTGTCTCCATGAGTAGGAAGTAGTGTTGGGAGGATATGGTAACTGGTGTTGAACAGGTTACAGAGGCGACGTTTTGTTTTTGTGGTGTTGGAGGTTCTCAGCTACGGATGACTGATTTGTAATGTCGTTTGTATCTAGTTAGATGGAAAATATAAATTATCTGCCTTGTTGGTGTAGGCCGTAAACTTTCTGAGCAAGGAAGTTTCACCTTCCAGCTAGGAAGTAATACGAGTATGCATTGCTTTTGGTAGGGTTTCATGTTCCATGCCTGCAAAGCATCTTCCTGATTCCTCTTATATGTCGACCTTATTTGGTGACGCTGAGTGAGTAGTGGAAATGCAATAGATCGAGTGGCAAGCCAGGTCAAGTCGTGCCATGCTGCCGATCGCAATCCACAAGGGAACTCCGGGTTCTTTGTACAGAGGAATGTCAGAGAGCAAGCCATTACTTGAACTGCTACTTGACGGGTGACTCATAAAGAGGAAGAATTCTGTATTTAAATAGCACGTTTCTTCTTCTTCTTCCACATGTTAGACCTTGCCGGTATATTCCTAAATATAATTTTTTAAGCAATCGCTTTAGACATGCGGTTAAAGTCAGGGTGATGGTTCGGAATAAGGAAGCGTAGAAACCATGGACAAAATCTGTACGACAGATTTGATTCCCATTTCTTGTCCCGTTTAGCGTGCCAGTTAATTTAGTGAGACGTTGTAGGTGTGGTTATGAAAAAGAACTGTTTTTTTTATAACACCAGCTTCATATACATATATTAACCATTTAAAGACGAAGCGTAGACTGCTTTATTTAAAGACCCAGTTCGTACCGCGCAGTAAACACTTTTCATCTCGGTTATAAAAATCAATCAGTTTGTGGTGTAAGTGGCACAAGTCGCTGTTTGTTCTGAGATAAATACAAAGCACATAAATACAGAGTGGGCGGAGCGTACAATTGTTTAATGTCAATCTGGTGGTGCATCACGTAATCAGGAGGCTTTAAAAGGTTAATTTTTGTTTCAAGCTAATATATGACAGTAACTAAAATCTTTTTCGGGCTATGATAAATACATATTATGATTTACGTTAACGGCCTCTAATCCCGTCGTTCGTTTAAAAAGCGAATTTTTATATTTGCTGCAACTAACTGTACAAAATAATTAACTTTCCTTCTTAACTGAGCAATTTTGGTAGCAGAGTGAAATGGAGTAAGACTTCCTGTGATAAGGGATTCGGTGTATGTTTTGCCGCTTGTAGGAACAGGAATTTTACATATTGGTTGGGTCATTCAGTATGAAATTTTATGTGTGTGCTACGCTTAGGGCATGAAATACTGACAGTGCGAAAATTGGGGAATTGTGTCGCATCAAAATACTTTGTCTAAAATGTTCGGTCACCATCTCCGAAACAATTCAGCAATCATAATAAGAAACAAGTTTATAACAATATTATGAATGTTAACTTAGTACTAACTGTATTTGTAAGGCCGAAGAGGCATATATACACATACCTATTTGCACAATAAGTGTAACTATTTTTATATTGGTACCCTTATAAATTATAAATGTTGTGTAACGGATAGATCACGATTCTGAAATTCAGACTGTAAACAATATGGCGAAAGACAAATTTCAATTACAAATTCTGTTACAACACATCTATCACAGATTACTTGCAATATGTGAGGTTTTTTTACTGCCCTGGGAAACGCGGAATGTGTAACACAATCGATTTCAATTTCACGAATTGTATCTGTGTGTAAATTAAACTTGTTTTCGCGTGTGTAACCATGATTACCTACACTTGGTTATTATAAAATGGGGAAAAGAAACTATTTTAGTGTCCGGGGGTGGGGGAGGGAGGTAGGTTGAGCTCAAAAACGTTATTTATATATGTAGCAGGACATGCTGATGTATTGAAGCGGTGGCTTTGTGTTTTGATTGCATAAACAGATGAATCAGTCAGACGGACGAGAGTAATTTTGTGCAGAAAGCAGCAGACATGAAACATTGCACCATAAACTCCCTTCAAGTTGCAACATTTTCGACGAATAAATAATAGGTGTATGTGTGTGTGTGTGTGCAGAAATGTGCTGTCAGAAGTCTGTAGTTGGGAACGTGCCATAAATTTTCTGTGTTAGATTCCTTTACAGTGTTTGTATCGTGTTTTGTGAATCGATAGGCTGAGAGCAACAGTGAATTAACGCTTAATAGCAGGAAGTTTTCATATATTATAGTGTACTTCTTTATATATTTTGCTCCATTTGTGAGTCTGATAGAAGTATGTTACGTCAGAATCACTCTAACGCGTTCAGAAATGAATGTAAAGTCTCTATATACCGATTTTTTAAAGAAAAGGAAATACGAAAATCAACATAATGATCGTTTTGGAATTTGATCGAACTTCCCTCAACGAATCGAATAGGCATTCAGGACGATTCCATGGATCGTAATATATGAAGGGTTTTTGAAGGATAAAATAGGAAGGCTTTTAAAACAATTGTGATGCCGCAGCAATTACGTTCTCGTTACTGTCATTTGAATTGCTAACATTCAGATTGACTGCAACGATCTGAAATACTCCTCATACGTAAAAAAACAGTGGGTTTTATTCTTTTCGTTTTTAATAGTGTGTGTAATTCCTAACTCACATATTTTGTAGAGAGTGTAGATTTTATGAGGTAATTTGAAAGTAAGATAGCCTAAAATGGAGAACCTAGAATCATTGAGGTATTAAAGCTTGTACGATAAGCTGAAATAGCCAGCAGCAATATTACAGTTATAAGGCCCTTCTACTTAAGTTGAGAACAAAAAATTTTACAAAATTACTTAGGCAAAATGTTTTTCGTAGTAATGATTAGAATATAATTACTTTATCAGAAGTTGTACTTAGAATAAGACTATAAGCTGTCAGTGTATCTACGCATCACGTGTTAGAGGTCGGTAGGAGAGTAGAAATAAAACTCCACTTACTTTTATCCTTGAAGACTGAGGCGAATTGTCGGTTTAACAACCTGACAGCTTCACCCCTGCAGAACGAACTGCCAGATGAACTCCAGAGAATGTCTGGAGGAGATGGCGAAGAGAAAGTTACTGCTTGTGCTGGGAACCGACCTTGGTACTGCAAGTCTTAACCAGTCACTGAGACGTAATTTCCGAGTCTCAGAAATTTAGTAGGAAATGTATACGTTACTTTAAAGATTTGAGGATCTTATGTTTATTGGACCGCGCAATCATTGTGATAGTTGAAGAATGAAAGACCAACTTGATGTCAATTGCTACTTTATTTCACTTCTTATGCGCTCAACATGTTTCGGACATTAATATATCCATCATCAGGAGCTTGCGACTATTCTGTTCAATTACAACATTGGTCGTATTGTTCTTGGTTCGATGTGTGTTGGAACTTCGGTGTTGTTGGGTTGGAGTGGTATCCGTGTTGCAGGCTGAAGTCTGCAACACTGATACCACTCCAACCCAACCACACCATATCAAGTGACATCAAGTTGGTCTTTTATTCTTCAGCTAAGTTTACAATATTCGCACCTGTTGGCTACTGTTGAATTTTGTTGTAATTATGTTTTTCGCTGTTTCAATGTACCTTCCATAATGAGATCCCATTATAAAATTTTGTTTAGTTGTAATTGAAGTAAATTAATTGGTTGGTACATGGCTAGTGACGGTACTTAACTGGTATGAGAGGAGCAGCTTCACAGTAAATGCTGGCTCAATTTCTGGTACAGTGGGCCCTCTGCACGTTTAAGGAAAGTATTGCGTACTTCTAAGGCACTGCCCCAGTATTTGGCTAGACAAACTGAGAAAAACCAGTAGAAATTTTCAGGAAAGCCGTTTTGTGATTAACCTGCGAATCGGTGTCTCTAGAATGTGAGGTGGCAATGCTAACCACTAGAAAGAGAATTAAGGAAACTCCAGAAATAGAGAGATACGAAAAGACGTGAGCTTGATCATGGATCTCTGTAGTGAACTCGACTGAGGAAAATTCAGTGAAGATGGTTTTATCAAGGTTTAGGTCACGATCCTATTTCCAAGGTAAATCGACTTGCGTTGATTAATGGAGAACTTTCCGGCAGGGGAGATTGGAGATCGAGAAAATCTTATGCAGCTCCGAAATTTATCTATAAAAATTTCCGTACCAGCTACTCGGGTTCTTTGGAAGTTTAATTGAATTGTGCCATTTTTTTTGTAAAATTTATAAGTTTAGTAAATTTTAATTATAAGACCTTTCTCGAACAGGTCGGCCGATTTGTGTTACTTCAGATATTTTAGTCGGAATTTGACCCTTTGGTCGCTTTTGGTCTTCGTAGAACTATCTCGTTCGACTTTTGCATGACGTTTGGACCCCTTATGATCCAACGAAGTAATTACTAAAACTTCCAAAAACACCATTTATCACAATTTCATCGTCCTCTCTTAACTCTTACTGCTGTAGGAAACATGTGAAGTACGCATTTGATTAATCATATTTTCATTCGAAACGGCAGAAAATTATTACACATTTCTCTGCCGCTCTTCTTTTTTAATAATCGTCATAATCAAAATGCATCATGGTAGCATGAAATTCGTCACTATAAATATCTTCCCGTCTTGTATTCGCTGGAGCACAGGATGATTAATATTCTTGTTTTAGGCTCATTCTTTCCATATTATTGCCGGTGAAGTAGCTGCGTGCGTGACGTTGTAAGAAAGAGTAATTAATAAATATAATTTAGGGTCAGGTTACACCAGCCTGTTTAATGATAAAGGGAATGTGAGACCAGTAAACCGGGTTTCGACTCTTGGCAGAGATGGAGATTTTGTCCTCACAGCTTTCAGACATCTATTGAGGTTCCTACAGCCTCATATCCAATGAGGAAGAAGTGAACTTCACTGGGGTAAAGTGGTCGGCGCCAGAAACTATGCATTTATCACCGTCCAGCATGGACCAACTACACTGCCAACATCCCTTATGTTCTTATGGCTTGAGACTTAGTTTTAAGCAGGCAGACAACTGTAACATTTAATATGTAGTTGTCCGAATAGAGTTTGTGCATTTAACGGCAAATTGCTTGTCATTTGTGTATTAACTGGTCTGTGTATTGGTTCCTTATTAACGGAAATTGATACGTAGCATCAGATGGAAGGATGAGTTGTGAGTTGCAGTGAGGACAGAATTATAAGTAACGGTAACCCTGTCGGTGTATGCTTAGGTGGGTAGTAGGAAGTGTAGAACTATCAGAATGATCGGAATTGTATTCGAAATCCGAAACGAGTCGTTTCCCGCTGCTGTGCAGGAGTGTTTATTGCCCCACAGTGAATTTAAGTAACGTTTGGTGACAAACGGAAGTCGAAAGCTGCCATAAAATTCGCAGAGAAGGGATAGAACTTCTTCACTTATACCTCATCTGTCAGGTATCACGAAATATGGAGAGAGATCGAAGTAACGTCAGGTGTCCCTAGATCTTAGGATGACGGTGCAGCTGCCGAATTGTACGAGTAAATCAGGGAGAAGGGGGTATAAAGCTGCCGGGATCTGTTCTAGATTTCTGAGAGCGCAACTCTCCAGCCTTCGATAAAATACAATACAGGCAGAGAAAGATATTGTATATTGTACTTGAAAGCCTGAATATCTTCTTGTTACAATAGTATGTGCCAAATGATAGTAATGCTTACGATGTTGATTCTACTCGTATGTCGAAAAGCACTAATATTTTAAAGGAAAAAAAGAGAAACTGTAATGGTCGGTACTAAGATGGTGTCGAAATTAAGTGGGTCTGTATGTTTCTGTTCCGACCACAGAATGCAAGATAAAAATCACATAAAGACAGATAATATAGCATTGCAATCGTGACAGTGTTGAAAGACTTGGAAAGGAAAGTAAAGAAGCAAAGTGCATCCACCAAGAAATTAAGAGCGTATTAATCTCTTTGAATGATTTCTTCCTTGGGTTTAGTTCTTTCCAACATGTCTAAAAACCTGAAAGATGAAAAATGTACAAAACGATAATTTTGCCAGTAGTTTTGTATTGTAATAAAGCTTATTATCTTTGGGAAATTACAAATTTAGAATGTTAGGTTACAGGGTGCTTAGCAACATCCGAAATGAAACGTGATGAATTAACGTGCAACGTGAACACGATGGGTATTGTAGATTTTTATGATACGTATGTTACTTGCCAGATGATGGAGGATGAGAAGGATTAGTTGGATGGGCATGTGACACAGATGAGGCGACATATGTGCACACGATTTTTGTAGAAAAACTGCTGGAGGAGAAATCGCTTAAAAGATCTAGACATAGCTGTTAAATAGGGTAGACGAGTGTGGACTACTTGCATCTGGCTTAGGGCACGGTGCAGTGGTGGGCATGTTTTAAGAATATAATGAACTTTCAGTTGCAGGATGATGTGCAAATTTATTGAGTAGATGAGCAGCTGTTAGCTCCTCCCGAACGACTTTGTTCCGTTGTTGAATTCTTGTATACGAAACAGATTAACGGCTTTGAAAATATCCTATCTTGTTACTTATGGATAAAAAATGAAACGTGCAGAGTTGATCGAAGTACAAAATCTCCCAATCGATATAATCCACATAAATGACTATGACTGCCGAGGATGTGCGGGCTACCTCACAAAAAACGGGGCGTTTAGCGCCAAATGATCGCCTTAGCTGCTCACCGTCCCTGCAAATTACGAGCTGTAATGGACTGTGGTATTGATTGCCAGCACTCTGATGGTACGCAATATGATGGGAACGAAGTTTTGCCCTGAAGTGTAACAAGTGAGATACAGACGGGTTTTAAAATTCAGTACTGTTACAATCCAGCGGTCAGCCATGGGGTGTGGCACCGATAAGCACAATATGACTGTCGTTTCGAACACCGTCGTTGTAAGGCACATTTTCTATGTTGTCTAGACGTCTCTCGACGCTCTCGGTCGTCTTACAAGGGGCCCTTCCTTTTTACATAATAAATATATAGAAAATGCCCAGTAGAAGTTGTCCTAATCTAGCTGTAATAAGAAAGTAAGGTCTAATAAGGGCGGTAGTATCGGAACTTTGTAAATTCTTATTTTGTGTACGTAGTAGGTGGATAATCGGACCGTTGCTGCATAATGGATCGTGAAGCCCTTGGAAGAACCATTTGCCCGTATTTCCTTTTAACCTGCTTTGTGTTTTTATTACATTTAACTCAGTACACATTACAGCTACTGGATATTACACGTTCTTGTTTGTCCGCACACGTCCGCTGGTTTAGATTTCCATTTAATGCCTTGTCGTACTTTCGAATTATCTCGCCCGCGAGTTTGTGTTCCTCGCTACACGGAATATACGTAAGCATTCGAAATGTTACATATTGCTGTTAAAATTGAGATTTTGTGGCTGCGCCATTTGATGTAGTCGGCGACAAATAATACCCCTCAAGCTGAATTTGTTTTATTCTACTTATTTGGTACCGAACAGTCGATAACGTACGTATCTGTGTTACGTGTATAAGGTGACTTAACCTTTTAAAACCTGCTGGTTACGTAATGCACCAACAGTTTAACATTCAACAGCTGTACGCTCTGTCCACACAGTATTTATGTGTTTTGTATTTATCTAAGAACAAACAGCGACTTGTGCCACGTACGGCATAAACTGATTGTTTTTTATAATCGAGATGAAAAGTGTTTACTGCGCGGTACAGACTGGGTCTTTAAATTAAGCAGTCGGTGCTTCGTCTTTAAATGGTTTAAAACGCCTTACTTTTCGTCACACTCAGGTATTCCCAAGTAACGTGCAGCTTTCATTGGATGTCCTTTTTGATTGTAAGTGAAAAGCTCATGTAACGTAGGTAAGAGAATCACAGAACTCAGCCTAAATATTACCTGTCAGCTTAAATCTGAATCAAAAAAGATAAAGTACACCCATTAGAGGTCTGGACAGGCCCAGAGGGTTTCAGGAAGTTAAGGTCCCCAAATTTCATGACAATGACACAGGATGGTGGTACAGTTGTCAGCTTTACGAACCGGCCGTCTTTACCCCCAGGAAATGATCGTGGTACTAATTTCTGTTAGAGGCTGAGTGGACCCCACGCCCATAGTGCGATCGGAAGGATTTTACATCAATAAAACATTCCAGTGACACGAGCTGGGATCGAACCAGCGACCTTCCGTTTTGTGGCACAGAACCTTAACAACTGTGCTACCGCGGTCTCCAAATCTGAATGAATCGGAACTTAAATCCACAACAGACTTGTGTGATTTTTATGTCGGAAAACTTGAATATTTTGACGCGTTGTTTTGCACTGTATTTGTTTGGATACTTGTGAATATGATCAATCAGATTGGCTTACGCCGCAGTGCTTTAAGATTTGTATTTGGGGTATTTCCTGTTCGAATCTTGGCTGCGACACAGGCTTTCATAGCTGAGAGGTTTTCGTGATTATCCGCAATACTTCCAGGATATCTTCAGCTGCAACACGAACACTTCCTTTCACGCAGTTTTCACTGCGTTATTCACTGCCGTCCAATAATTTAACAATACTTGTTATTTATATTATTAGTTTTTTTTAAAGCTGCAAGCAGTACTGTACAAATCAGAGAAAAAGAAACGACATTTCATGAAGTGGTATTGTTTTGATTGTGTAGTTTACTGGTTTATGACGGGTAGTCATGTTTTAAAGCGCAGTTCATCAGACTGCTGTCAATGTAAAGTATCAGAAAAATGTACCTAAACGTCATTGCCAGGTCTCAGAACTCCCCTGTGAATCTTATTCACTCAAAATCACATCTCTTTCACAATGTGTACGGCGCTGATACAGACACAAGCCTGGATGGTTTCGATGTTCTCATTATTGAGAGGTGTAGGTGGTTTGGATAGGTGGGTGCGTATTCCGATTACTCGTGGTAAATTAATAAGCTTTTGGAATTAGATGTGTGATTGTGGAACTAAATACACTTCACCCGTGAACCTGATCATCATTACAGCAACGTCGGTGTTCCAGGTTTTGATTGTGTATCAGGAAACCATGAAGTAAGAAATAACCGATATGTCAAGATTTCTTTCCTTTAAGTACCCAACAGAATCTTTGTACTAAAGCGTCTGATGTTATGTTTTGATGTATGGTTGACCGTGCATCGTAGTTCAATGTGGATAAAGAGACCAACTAGATGTCACTTTTGGTATTATGTTTATTTCTCCTTTATAGGTTGCTCAACATGTTTCGGGCCACC
>Ga0123355_10021822_pt1 | contig 10258 bp, 9 predicted proteins | sample TergutEmb28metaG_3_FD_89872 | JGI IMG/M metagenome (GOLD analysis project Ga0123355, IMG submission 89872) | Embiratermes neotenicus P1 segment gut microbial communities from Petit-Saut dam, French Guiana - Emb289 P1 | ecosystem: Host-associated > Arthropoda: Insects > Digestive system > Gut ... | reverse complement strand
CTATGCCTGCTTGCGCGGCCGCCGCATATTCGGGGTTGTCGGGTTTTACCGCTGCGGTGTATACAACGAGGTCTATGCCTTTGTCTTCATCTTCGTTCTCGCCCATGCTATCTACTTTTGCTTTGGTTATGTTCTCTGCCGCGTTTGGGATGAAGACCGTTACCCCCAGCCCTGCAAGCCGCCTAGTAGTGTCGCCTTCTACATCGTCCGAACCACTTACATTAAAGCCCTCGCGGTGCAAAATTTCTGCCAGCCCGCTCATGGATATGCCGCCTATGCCGATAAAATGGACGTTTTTTATGTTACCAAGATTGATTTTTCTACGCATTTTTTCCCTCCGTTTTCCATATTGCTGATGCGCCTAAAAACCGTGATGCTCTTGTGGTCTTCGGGTGCATTAGCTATATCATTGTAGTTCCCACAATTCTACCATAATAGGATTTGAATAAAAACGAAAATAAACTTGTCGCATTTTGCGACAAATTAAAAGTTAAAAACATCGCAAAAGGGGATGCCATGTTTAACAAGACATCCCTGTTTTCGCGACAATTTTGATATAATTTTGCATCAAAGTTGTCGCGAAAACGCCCTTGATTGTGCGCGTATCATCCCTATGCTTGCACAACATCCAATCCGATAATATTCATATTTTCATCTCGTATAACATTGACTGATATATTTCCGCTATGGTCATCGGATGAAATCCAAAAACCTATGTCGCTGTCAGCAAATTGCCTTACCAGTTGTCCGCGATAAAAAATATTGATTGGTGTGCTAAATGCTAAACGTCCATTAGGTGCAACCGAAACATTATCAATTGTTAATCCCCATGCTTGCCAATCATAATATACTTCATCCAAGCTAAACAATGTGGCATTTTCTACATTTCCGCTAACCATGGCATTTCCCTCAACAACAACACCCTGGAAGGCAGTGTAAGTTTGTCCATATCTGAAGACAACCCTATCATTTCCCACAACAATACCACCCTCTGATGTTGGGTACATAGAGACTTCGGTTGTGGCACTTCTTGGCATGGTCACTGAGATACCACTCACTGATGTTGGGTACACATCGACAGCGATAGCAGAAGGAAGAGAAGGATTCAAGAATGCATCAATATCCCTTGCGTCAAACTCTTCTTGGCTGAACAATTCCAGCCCAAACAAACCTACGCTTAGGTCTAATTGGCCGTCAAAAACCAGTTGTGACACATCCCTTACCGCGCGAACATCAACTGTGCCGCTTTCTACAAAATGCACCAAACTCATCGAAGCACTCATTGAGACATCAATAACAATCACATCCTCAAAGTAGCGGACAAGTTCACCATTAAAATAAAGATGGTTGGAATCGGGTTCGTAAACCAACCCAAAATCCCTGTAAATCTCAAATCGCGCTACAAGCATCTTCGCATGTTCCAAAAAACGCAGATGCTCATTGGGAAGAGAAAAAACTTGCAACCCCTCATCGCTAACAGTTGCTTCAGCCGACAGCGCATTGGAAACTGGCGGATTGCTGGCATTTGCGGCGAAAACAGCACTTGCTCCCAGCGTCAAAATTAATACCACGCAGGCAATAAGCACACCTGCCCTTTTTTTCTTTGTGTCCATAATGGACGAAATTCTGTTTTTCATACCTCTTTTACCTCCATAAAAGTTAGTGGATAGTGCGATTTTTAGTTTCGAACGGTACTTTACAACGCCGATAATCGTTTCGGTGTAGTGCAACCGCGTATCTGCGTCTGTATTACGTACAACCTCATCATCGCAAGATAATTCGCAATTTAGTCTAATTGCTCTTGCCGCTAAATAGACGAGAGGATTAAACCAGTGCATGGCCGTTGCGATTAGCACCAAAAATTTGTAGCATAGGTCTTTTCGCTTAAAATGCACGAGTTCGTGCTTGAGTATAAAGTGGAGTTCATCTTCTGTCTGCTTTACTGTGGGCAAAATGATACATGGGTTCACAAATCCGTACATAATTGGGCTACCCATATCCGAATTTTGATACAGGCTTATCTTTTTTGATATTCCCATCTCATTCTTTAAATTTTGAAATATGGATATTATCCGTTCGTCCGTGATGCTCTCGTTCCAACGCTTCGCCATACGTACAAAACGATAATGCTTTATGGCTTGGATGATGAAAAACGCTATCATTCCAAATAACCATACCGCAAACCCAATTTGCCACCATGGTATACTTGCTGTTGCAAGGTGAAATACGGTGTCTCCAACAGGGGAAAAGCCATTTTCAACAGCATACGGAACGTGAAAAATTGCTCCGTTTCCCGTTGAAGCCTCAAGCATTGAGCCTGTGGGTGGTGAACCTACAGATATTGAACCTGCTGGTATTAGACCCATGGGCATTGAAACAGATGGAATTGCAGGCGCAGATGCCCTGCTTAAAACATCCACAGTTACAAAAGCACTACCCCATTGCGGGCGAAACGGGATTATAAGCCCCACCACAATAATCAACCATGCATAATAGCGTCCTTTTGCAGAATAACGCTTTGAAACAATCGGCGTGATTGCAATGTAGAGGAGTGCAAGAAGAGACATAGTAATAGAGCAAACTAATAATGCAATCATGAAATTTTGCATATTATCTCGGCATACTTCGAAAACCTGCTTCACACAATTTTTTTGATTCGGTTACATAAACTGGTTCAGCATGATTTTCAGAGGATACCTTCCCTCCGTTCCTTTGCCCATTGTAGCAACTCGTCAATATCCTTGTTTGTCAACGCTTCATCTTCGTACAAGGTAGTAACGAGGTTTAGGAAAGAGTTATCGTGAAATTGTTTAACAACATTGCCTGTTTCAAATTTACGATAATCTGCCATGCTCACCAATGGATAATATTTTCTCTCTTTGCCGATTTTTTCGGAACGTAAGAAGCCTTTTTCGACCAAGCGTACCATGAACGAGACGAGGGATTGAATCTTCCAATTCTTTTCGTTCCCCAATTGCTTCATAATTTCTGGCGTGGTAATAGGCGGCTCGTTAGCCCATACCACTTTCATAACCTCAAACTCCGCATCTGGCAGTTTTTTAAGGCTCTCCATAATCAACCTCCTTTAAGGCGACTCGCCTAATATATATAATACACCTTGCCTTAAACAGTTGTCAATAGCTTCGCATTTAAAAACGTCGCATTTTGCGACAAATTTGAAAAAATGAAAACGTCGCAAATTGCGACAATTTAAAATTCAGCAGATTCTCCAAAAAAAATCGCCCATAAGTACATTTATATATTGACTACATACAAAAATGGTGAGATTATTGAGGTAAGCAAAATGCGTTCTGCGCATTTCTGCTACCACAAGCTAAAATTGCGGAGCGATTTCTTGAAATTTCAAATAATATATTAAGGGGTGAGCAACTTGCGCAAAAAGGAAATGATTGCCATGTTACTAGCCGGGGGACAAGGTAGCAGATTAGGTGTGCTTACTTCTAATCAAGCTAAACCCGCAGTGCCTTTCGGTGGAAAGTATCGCATCATAGACTTCGCCATGAGTAATTGCGTAAACTCGGGAGTAGACACAGTAGGCGTTTTAACACAGTATCAGCCGCTCAAATTAAACCAGCACATAGGCATAGGCACATCGTGGGATTTAGACCGCAGAAATGGCGGTGTAACCCTACTTGCCCCCCATATGAAAAGCGAAAGTGGGGACTGGTACAAAGGCACGGCAGATGCTATTTTTCAAAATTTAGACTTCATAGACCAGTACAATCCAGAGTACGTACTTATACTTGGCGGCGACCATATTTATAAAATGAACTACTCCGCTATGCTTGAGTTTCACAAAAAAAACAATTGCGATGTATCCATAGCCGCCCTTACCGTGCCATGGGAAGAAGCTTCGCGTTTTGGTGTAATGAACATACACGACGATAATCGCATTTATGAATTTGAAGAAAAACCCCCCGAGCCAAAGTCTAACTTCATTAACATGGGTATTTATATCTTCCGCTGGGAACTTCTTCGCGACGCATTAGAACGCGACAGCAAAATTCACCCCGATTCCGACTTCGGCAAGCATGTTTTGCCCATGTTGCTTAAAGAGGGTAAAAGAATGTTCGCATATCCGTTCAACGGCTACTGGAAAGACGTAGGAACTATTGATTCCTATTGGATGGCCAATATGGATTTAATTCAAACCGTACCCGATTTTAACCTGTATGAAAATTTCGATAAAATCTACACAGATACCGACCACCAGCCACCGCTATACACTGGTGCTAACGCAGAAATAAAGGCTAGCATCGTTTCTGAAGGTTGCGAAGTCCTCGGCAAAGTATACAATTCCATACTAGGGCCGGAAGTCATTGTAGAAGAAGGCGCAGTTGTAAAAGATTCCATTCTTATGGAGGGTTGCTTTGTAGGAAAGAACACTGTCATAGAGCGATGCATTATTGATACATCCTGTACAATCGGCGACGACACCCGTATAGGCGGCGTGGGCGAAGATATTCCGAACACATTTAAACCGCATATATACGACACAGGCATTACGGTTTTGGGGGAATTTTCAACCATCCCCGATAATATAACAATTGGCAAAAACTGCGTAATTTTTGGCAAAACACAGCCTTCGGACTACGCAAAAAACACGCTGGAAAGCGGCCAAAGCATAGTGAAAAAAGTAAACGCGAACGGGGTGAGGGCATGAGGGCAGTCGGTATTATCCTTGCAGGCGGTAAAAATGAACGCCTCGGCGAACTTACAAGAACCCGTGCGGCTTCCGCGCTTCCCGTGGGAAGTTGCTACCGCGCCATAGATTTTCCTTTGTCAAATATGACAAACTCGGGGATTCAAAAAGTAGCGATTATTACCCAATACAATTCGCGCTCTTTGCACGACCATTTAAATAGCCCCAAGTGGTGGGATTTAGGTAGCAAACAGGGCGGTATGTTTGTTTTTTCGCCTTACCAAACAGGCGAAAGTTCCATGTGGTTTCGCGGCACGGCAGATTGTATTTATCAAAACCTCACATTCCTGCGCCGCAGTAACGAGCCGTATGTAATCATCTCAAGCGGCGATTGCGTGTACAAAATGGACTATAACGAAGTAATCGCCTACCATGAGCGCAAAAATGCCGACATTACCATCGCATATAGGCAAGTGCCAGACAACGACGACATTCGCCAGTACGGCGTAATGGAGCTGGATGCCGCAAGCCGCCTTACCGACTTAGAGCAAAAGCCCCTTGAACCGCAATCCGACTTGGCTAGTATTGGCGTGTATGTAATTTCGCGGCCGCTTCTTATAGAGCTGGTTGAAACAATCGTATCCGAAGGGCGTTACGACCTTGTTCTTGACCTGTTTTCGCGCTATCGTAAGCGTTTGCGTATTTACGGCTATCGTTATGATGGCTATTGGCGCAATTTGGGTAGCATACATTCGTACTTCGATTGCAATATGGACTTCTTGCGCCGCGATGTACGCAATGATTTCATGGTGCAACATCCCTACATTAAAACAAAGCCGAAAGACGAACCCCCCGCAAAATTCAACAATATGGCGCATATCACAAACTGCCTTGTAGGAAGTGGGGCGATTTTAAACGGTCACGCCAATCGCTCTGTGATTTTCCGCCGCGTTTTTACGGGCGAAAGTTCGCACATTTCAAACTCTATCCTTATGGAAGGCACTTACATCGGCAACAATTGCCATGTAGAATATGCCATCATAGATAAAGATGTAATTTTGCACAATGGCGCACGCATTATAGGCTCGCCAGAAAGCCCCAAGGTTGTTATCAAAGGCCAAGAGGTACGTGCGTGAAGAAAATCACCCTTGTTGCAAACACAAAAAAAACCTCCGTTCGCATTGCGGAGGTTTTTGGCATATCGCCGCAAATTTCCCGACTGACTAAAGAGAATGAGAAAGATTTTTTTGCAAAAAATTACCCCCTGGGTGAAAAAATGAACGAAAGCACCCACGTATTTAGCAGTACAATTTTCACAAACAAAAACGGGCAAATGCGGCTTTTTATGGCCGCCTTGCCCGTTGATGTTTGCGACGAAATAGCCCGCGCAGGCGCAGAAAATCACGGCAGTATCCACCGCATAGCCGCAATTGACTGTGTTGAACATACTTTGTTCCGCGAATATTCGGAAATATTTGCGCCGCATGAGCGTGCATTTATTTTTTTCCCACAGGACAATGGCCTGCGGGTGCTTTACATAAAAGAAAACCTACCTACAGGGGCGGTTTTCATAAGCAACCACCCCGATTACAGGGTGGCGGAGTTTATGCGGTTTTATAACGCGCTTGAAGAATCGCGAGAATCGAATGAACGAGAGATGGGTGAACAAGATACGAATGAATCGAAAACGCAGGAAACACAACGCGCAATTCTGTTAAATTTCAACGAAAATTTCCGCTGGTTGCAAGAGCTTCTCACCGCGCAAAACATCCTACACAAGGAAGCCCAGCACACGGAACAGGAAAATAAATAGCGTAAGCGTAAACGCCGAAAGTGTCATGGTAAGCATAAGCGCGGATGCGCCAATATACGTATCGCCGCCAAGCTCTGCCTGCATAACATACGCGCCCACGGCCATGGGCAAGGCGTTCATTATCATGATGATGGTCAAGTCGCTTCCGCTAAAATCGGTAATGCCGACAGCGTTAAAGAACAACGCCACCGCCACAGCGGCAATAGGCATTACGAAAAGCTTCACGACAACAGAAATGATTACATATTTAAACTTCGCATCAAAGCCATGGAACGAGAGGTTTGCGCCTACGCAAATCATTGCCAACGGCATAACAAGATTGGCCAGTGCCGTTACGGAATTTGATGCAAATGTGGCAGTTTGCACCGTGGTGTACATACGGTAGCCGTCGTAGCCGTAAACGTAGTGGCCATAGTCGCAAAGTACAGCGTAAACGTTGTCCGATGTGAGCGTCCAGCCCAAAACATTGAACACAAGCCCTATTACCACGCCAATCACGACGGGGTTTTTTGCAATGGCCATCAAAATGCCCAGCACGCCTTTTTTCCGCGCATTTGGGTCGTGTACCGCAAACAGCGTGGCCGCCGTTGCGTATGAAAAAATAAGTAGAATCGAAACGGTGAGTATGCCCTTTGGCAAAATATCCGAATCTGCCGCGCCATAAAACATCAACACCAATAGCGGAGGCGCAACCACCGACAAACTGCTTCTGTACGCGCTGTTTACGAAAGACGGCACAGATTCTTTATCCTTCATAAGCTTTACCGCCAAAAGCCACGTCCCTAAGAAGAAAACAACAGTCCACGCGCTGTTGAAAATTAAAAATTCCGCGTCAAACACAGCAGATAGGTTTGCGCGGTGGATATGGTTAAAAATCGTTGTAGGTATGGCAAAATAAAAGATAATTTTGTTGCCTTGGGTTACAAAATTATCGCTTATAATGCCGCGATATTTTAAAAAAATGCCGAGTGCGGCCAAAATTACAAAGGGCATGGTGGTGTTTAGGCTTACAAGCATATGTTCAAGCACTGTTAGTCTCCTTACTATAGTCTGGTCTTGTTTTGTATGAAAGCTTCACTTGGTGAAACTTCTATAAGTTGGCCGACTATAGAGTATTGTGACAACCTTGTGTTTTTGGGTACGATTCTATATTATAGCATAAGTTTATAAAACTGCGAAGGGGAGAAATTTTATGAAATATTTTGCAAAAGGTGTTACAGCTTTATTTTTTATGTGTTTTTTTGCGGTGGGACTAGCTGCTTGCAGTGCTTGCAATAACAATGGTGAACCCGATTATGTCGCAAGAAATAACGCCACCAATGGCGAGAATGCCGAAGTAGACGGCTACACCACAGACGGAATTGACACAGGAGAACAGCGCGAAAACACAGAACATGGCGAAAATGATGCACGCGGCAGTGAAGTACTCGGGGAAGCCGACACTGAGTCTGCGGATTACGGCGCAAACAATGAAGTTTCTGAAAGCAACGGAGAAACTTCATACAACCGCGAAGAAATTTTGAACGAAGCGGGAGGAAATTCAGAGGTCGCCACGGAAGATGACACGGGGGAATCAGCTGGAATTGAAGGAGCTACACCAGACAACCTCGAAGCCTATGCGGCGCGGGCGTTTTCGCAGATTATTGACCTTTTACACATTCCTGCTGGGACGACAGGGGCTTTTGATATTGGCCTTAGCTTAAATGCTAGTACCACTATGCCTAACCTTTCTAATCCTCCAATTCGTGCAAATGTGCGATTTATCACGAACGGTAACCGAGCAGAAACGCTTTTTTCCACAGAGCTGAACCTAGGCGGCTTTTTAGGTACACATGATGTGATAGCATACACATTACGCGAGGGGGGCGCGGTAGTGGATACGCGGCTATTTTTTGGTGATATGGAATTGCAAGCGGAAACCATTAGGCTTTTTGGACTTACGGAAGTGGCGGAGTTCGCCGCGTTCGATATTCAAGGCATTATTTCGGAGATTGTCTCGCAACTTCCCGAAATTACACCGGAACTTTTTTCGGACTTTTCAATAGGTGTCACGAAACTTCCCGATGAAATTATCGTCTCTTTACTTATGGAGGGCGCGGATTATGTAGCTACGCTATTCGAAATGTTTGATATGTCTGACGAGATAGATTTTTCTACGGGACACATCTTGGTTTCATCTATTGCAAACGCAGACGAAGTTGTGCATACGCTGGTAATTTCTGTTTACTCCCATGGGAAAAATATATTAGGCGAAGACATGCTGGTGGCAGATTTGACAGTAATGGCGCATTTTAATGCCACGGGTAACGCAGTACGAATTACGTTGCCATAAAAAACTCAATTTTTCCGAGATTGCCTTAGCTAATTAAGACTGCCTTAAAAACGTCGCATTTTGCGACGTTTTTATTTTATTATTTTGATATGCGCCTAAACAGAATTTACACTAAACAGAATTTACGTTTGACAATCACCCGATACCGTGTTATTCTACACATCGACATCGGTGGCGATGTTTTTTTGATGTAGGGAAACTGCTTAGCAATTACAAAAAATTACCAAAAAAACCGCCAAAAAACGAAAGCGAGGGCTGAAAAATGCGCACAAGAATCACACTTGCCTGCACGGAATGCAAACAGCGCAACTACAACACCATGAAAGAGAAAAAGAACCACCCAGACCGCATGGAAACAAAGAAGTTTTGCAAGTTCTGCAACAAGCACACCCCACATCGTGAAACGAAATAAGAGGTGAGTCACATGGACGACAAAAAAGACTTAAAAAAGAAGAAGCAAGAAGAGCAAGAACCAGGCGCGGTAAAAGGCATAGTGCAAACCTACCGTGCAGAGTTCCGCAAAATCGTGTGGCCATCTAAGGCAACGTTGCTTAAACACACGGTAACGGTTATCGCCGTTTCTTTAATGTTCGGTGCTTACATCGCGCTCAACGACTTTGCGTTCAGCAGGGTTTTCCAAATTTTCGTCAGGAACGTAGTAGAAAACGTGTGGTAGCAAGGAGAAAATATGGAAGAATCCAGATGGTACGTAGTTCACACTTACTCGGGCTATGAAAACAAAGTAAAAGCCAACATCGAAAAAATCATAGAAAACCGCGGTATGCAGGAACTGATTGAGCAAGTTGTTGTTCCTCTGCAAGACGTAATAGAGATGAAGAACAACGTAAAAAAATCGGTACAGCGCAAAGTTTACCCAGGCTATGTACTGCTTAAAATGATAATGACAGACGAAACATGGTATGTTGTGCGTAACACTCGCGGCGTTACCAGCTTCGTAGGCCCTGCGTCTAAGCCCGTTCCTCTCACAGACGAGGAAATTGTTTTCATGGGTATAGAAGCCATTGATTTCGAAATGGACTTCAATATAGGCGAAATGGTACGTGTTATCAACGGCCCGTTTGAAGGCAGTGTGGGCAATGTAAACGAAATTAACCAACAAAAGAAAACCGTCTCCCTAAAACTGAATGTTTTCGGCAGGGAAACACAAGTGGAAGTAGATTATCACGTCCTGCAAAGGATGTAAGAACAAAACGCGCTTGCGCGTTTGAAGTTACCGCAATTGGAAATTGCAGAGCAATTTTTTAGCATTTATGACTAATGTGGGAGGACGGACTTGTTAAAGCCGTCCGCTAGGACACCACTAGGAGGATTACGAATGGCAAAAAAAATCACAGCTTTTGTAAAATTGCAAATTGAAGCTGGCAAAGCAACACCCGCGCCCCCAGTAGGGCCTGCCCTCGGCCAACATGGCCTTAACATGATGGGCTTT
>Ga0123355_10021821_pt1 | contig 10258 bp, 2 predicted proteins | sample TergutEmb28metaG_3_FD_89872 | JGI IMG/M metagenome (GOLD analysis project Ga0123355, IMG submission 89872) | Embiratermes neotenicus P1 segment gut microbial communities from Petit-Saut dam, French Guiana - Emb289 P1 | ecosystem: Host-associated > Arthropoda: Insects > Digestive system > Gut ... | reverse complement strand
GATCTGACACAGAATTGTAGAGGCCTGAAGATGACTAGTCTTTAGTCGAAACATGTAGCCATACTATAACTACACTATAAATAAATAATTTAGATTGTGCTGACGTACACTTATGTTATAATACTTGATTTCTAAGCACATCGTGATGCCCTCATTCAGAATTATATGGTACTGCTTTGGTATGGTACACTATTGACGGTCGCTAGCGGACCGAAACATTTAGGAGAATTCAGTGCGATGTTGTAATATAATTAATTAAAGGAATAGTTTTGTGCATTTTGTTGGTTTAGTGTTCCGAAATGGTTATTTATAATGCGCAGGATGTACAGAGTAATGTTTGACAGTAATGAATCTGGATTCCATGAAATGTATGGAATTTCTTGACTAGCTGAAGAGCTGTCGGTTTCTCAAGATGGACCCTGTTCCATACAGGGCTAGTAGTAAGTTACGTTCCCCCCTTCTCCATTTGTGTCTGACACTGTTCTCAGAAATAAGCCATTTCAGGTGGTTCGTCATATCGCGAGAAGTAGGAGACAGTAATGCAGTATTACAGCGCAGTTCGTGTATTACCGGAGTGCATTGTTTGCTATTTTGCGTCTGTATCACTGGCTGTAATGTTTGTTTATTGAAAAAACTTAAGGTATTGTTGCAAAAGTAGCCACATTATACATATCCCACAACACATTATTGTGTTTGCTTTGCATGGCATTTACATTAGTCACTGCGAGCGTTGTTCCAGATTAAAATTGTACGAATTTTTTTATGTTTATATTGTGGCTGTGTTCTGTGCTTTTTTTTTTTTTCTTGAAAATGGTGCGTGATAAAATAATGTGCAAACGTGGAATAAAATTCGGCTTTTATAGAACCGTCAGTTTTTCCTTTAATGAAGACCGTAAGTTTCCGTTTTGTTAGGCGGTGTTTGTGACAACCTGTGTTGCTCATGAAAGCAAGTGTAGACAGTATATCCGCATTACTGCTTAAGAATTAATCACAAACTCAGGTAATTGCATTCACAGCCTACAGTGCGTCAGTCACTGTTTTAAGTGCATTAAAACCAGTGACTTTTAATACACGGTCAGTTAATAAAAGTTTATTTTGCTGTAAAAGCGCTTGGTTTTAATTAATTTATTGTATTCTTGTTATGTTTATTTACTGTTTAGCAACCATTGGCCATTCTGCGCCCTGAGGAAGAAGGACAATACATCACTGGACTAATTATGTGGACTTAAGTCTATAGCAAGGTCACAGACAATAGTACATTGGATGACTCGCTTACCGGGGTGCTGATAAGTCCTTAGCCCGACCAGGAAGGAAACAGGCTAGGAAGCATGTCAGGGACGCGCTTGATTTCAACAACATGGAGACGCGAGCTGTCATCAAGTTTTTTTTTTTTTGTGCAAGGCAAGGCGCCGAAGGAAATTCACGCCATTCTGAAAGAAACATTAGCTTGTTTCGTTCCTGGTCGGGCTAAGGACTTATCAGCACCCCTGTGTAAACCTGTATTTGAAAAGAAACACCTATTTTCTCCAGATTTATTATAGTCAGGGGATGGAGAAGTTCAATCCAAAATCCTCTCCCCTAAGAGTGGTCCTGAGTCATCTTGTGCATGTATAAAATTCTTTTAATACGAACCAGAGTACACATAAGGAATTTCAAGGGCATTCAGTACAACGAAATATGTTGTGTGAGGAAAGTATTAAGTGTGCTATATCAAAATAGTATTTGATTATGCAAAGTGCTAATTATCGGTCAGGTAGTGTATAGATTTAAGGATACTCATTATGGTTCTTTTAGTGACATGGTGCTGTGTTTTCTTACTTAAGGAACAATGTAATTGCAATTAGCAGAAACATAAATAATTTCACTTTGCATCATGTCCCATGTTTGTACAGTAAACATAAATTGTGATTTTGGAACATTGATTATTAGACAGATGTAATTTGTTAGAATTAAGATTTAAAATTAGATATTTCTTTAAGAAAGATTCCTTGTTTAACGTAGCTTCATCAGCCAGTTATAACTTATCACTGGGATTTCTAACCTGTGTATAACACACAGTTTTGTTTGGGATCCCCAACTTATAAATGGCCCTGTAGTTGTTGGAATCACCAACATGTAAATATCTCTACAGTCCTATTGGGATCTCCAACCTCTACAGGTCCCCATATTCCGGGATTTTGAGCCCTTAAAAGCCGATACAGTGTTATGATTTCCAGTTCGTGTCATTGTTTGCTGACTCTCGCAATAAACACGCTTGTGTGTTACCATGCAACATGTCAGATCGCTTTAAAAGTGAGTGTGTTTCTTGTGAAAGTTGTCAAACTCCATCCACTATTACAAGCCGGATTTTTTTTTTATGTTTTATTTTCTTGCTAACACTGTTTGCAGCAGCACACGATAACTGTAGCTGGTATTTTTATCTCTTCAGTGTCTTCGTCTGTAATTTACATTTTGTACTTTCTTCGTAGGACAACCCGCCCTTAGTGCTGTGCCCGTTTTGTATTCCACTAAAGTGTTGTCTTACGTTTTAACTGTTAAGTAAATGTGTTGTTTAAGCTAATGTCACGTCTCTATGTAGCAAGTCTTGAGCAGTTGGTATGTAGCACATATGATCTGTTTTCGGAAGGTACTCGGTTTGAGTCTCTGCTGGGACACCAACTGCCCTGACTGACACTTTCTTTGTTTTCTTCAGTCCCTAACTCACTGCGCCATCCCTTCACATCCTTTCAAATTTATTACTTATTTATCCCACGAAATTACTTTGTTTATCCTAACACGCTAATAAAAGGTAAAGTGATCCCGTTACAGGCCCGGTGTGGCCCAGAGGGTGGGTAGAGGTATAGCTCTACTCTTCCATGACCGCGGCACTAAAAGGGGGTGAGTGGTCAGCAGCACGCCCCAGCCGCACTTTACCCCCGGAAAAGACCCGGTACTTATTGTACAGGAGGCTGGGTGGGCCTCAGAGCCGGTCTGGACGGGCGGAAAATCTCTTCCCTACTGGGATTCGATCCCGGACCGTCCAGCCCGTAGCTCAGTCGCTATACCGACTGAGCTACCCAGCCCACTCCTAACACGCTAATAGCTTCGTTAAATATACAGTAAATAAATGTAATCGGTTCCAATACTGAAGGATGGTCTTGTCTGGAATATGACGCCGTGTATGTCGATAAGAACTTATTCTGAGAATAGGATGCTAAGGAGGATATTTGGGCCTCAGAGGGACGAGGTAACGGATGAGTGGAGAATACTACATAACTAGGAGATTTATGATCTCTACTCCTCACCAAATATTGTTCAGGTGATCAAATAGAGAAGAATGAGATGGACGGGACATGTAGCACGTATTTGGGAGAGGAGGGGTGCGTACAGGGCTGTGGTTGGGAGACCTGAGGGAAAGGGACCACTTGGCAGACCTGGATTTAGATGGAAGGATAATATTACAATTTATCTTCAAGAATGGGATGGGGGGACATGGACTGGATTGATCAGGCCAGATTAGGGACAGGTGGGGCGCTGTTTTAAAGGCGGTAATGAACCTTTGGTTTCGACATAATGCGGGGAATTTCTTGACTAGCTGAGAACCGGTTAGCTTCTCAAGAAACACTGTGCTCCATGAGTTAGTTTACTGACGCTTCTGGCAAATGTGCTTCCTTTATCTTCAGAGGCCTTCAAGTTGGCGACAGTACGTTTTTTCCAGGAGCCCCACTGTGCGGGGTCACATGACACAAGACAGTAATCACTGTGGCCAGGCCTCGGACCTGAGAAGACATAAAATCTCTTAGTAATTAACCAGCTTAATGCACAAATTCTTGTTTTATGATAAGTTTATTATATGCCTCTACATGTTTTGAGCACTATCTATTGTCCCTGTCCTCGGTCTTCCGTGCTCAGTCACTATACCTGCTGAGCTATCCTGACTAAACGTGTAACGCACTGTACAGCACAAGTCCCTACTATGAAATCAAGAGCGCATTCATAAAATATCAAGTACAACTGTTCCTTGGAGTCGCGTGTCGAATCTCGGCGCGGGCAAAGTATTTCTCTTCTCTGTGCAGTGTCCGGGCTGGTCCTGGGGCTCCCCTGGCCAACTATCTAGTAGGTACCTGTGGCAATGCGGCCGGAATATAAAACTGACCACTCGCCACCACCTAGTGCCAAGGTCAGGAAAGCGCAGAGTTGCACCTCCACTTCCTCACACGTCTCAGCATCGTCCGTACGTGAAAGGGCAGTGAATTCAGCGCACAGTTGAGTCATGCCGTCACCAATGTGCCTGGCATTCGTCACTGACGGTACACAAGAGTCTGCAAGGAGGGAAGTTGTTTCTACTGTATGTTGCCCCTGTTGTTATGGATCGTAATATTTTTATTTGGAAATGCCATCTTCTGATAATTACCGACGTTAAGCTACGTCGTGCACAAAATGTCCATCATAAATCACAATCCGTTTATCGCAGAATGTCTCCATTGACTATAGGTTATGCTTATTGTATATTGTATGTACTGTTATATCCATTATCAAATTATACGCCTTGCTCTTGATTTCCGTATTGTGGAATGCTTTGTAGTCGTTTGGGAATGACACATAGAACGGAAATATATGCATGATAGTGTGTGTGTGTGTATATATATATCAATTTCATATCTACTTTTGGAGACAGCTCGCCTCGCTGTGCTGTGGGAATTCCTCCAATTCTAACGCACGCCAACAAAATTGAACCGAGGATTTTCTGAGTTCTGTCTCTCTCGCTGTGTGTCTTTTTATTTAATCTGACGTTCCTATCATCGAGTTGCGCTTGTGCCTTTTTCTTGTTGAAGTGTGTAGTAAGTTTGAAAGTGCCTCAGCGTACAAAAATTGGAACGCGACGAATGTGTCAATAAAATATAACAAGAGTATTTGTGATAGTTATCACTACGATTGATGTTTAACGAAGTACAATGAGCAGTGTAATATCAGCGCTTTCTCTAAATGTATGTATATATATGTATGTGTCTGTGTGTATGTATATATATATATATGTGTGTATGTATATATATATATATGTGTGTGTGTGTATATGTATATATATATATACATATATATATATGACATTATTGCGTCTGACAACTGCCATCACTGCTGATTAATAGAAGTGTAATTTGTAATCTAACACAACTTTATTATATAAACAAATTTAAGAGCACATAGCTACATGTTTCGGCCTGCTTGAAGCCATCTTCAGGATTTAACTTACCAGAGTAAAGGTAAAGGTAAAGCAGTCCCGTTACAGGCTCGGAGGGGCCCAGAGGGTTCCAGGAAGTTAAAGTTCCCAGATTTCGTGACAACGGCACAGGATGGTGGTAAGGTTGTCAGCTTTACGAACCGGCCGCCTTTACCCCCAGGAAATACTCCTGGTACTCATTTCTGTTATAGGCTGAGTCGACCCCAGGATCATAGTGCGATCGGAAGGATTCTATGTCAATGAAAAATCCACTGACACCAGATGGCATCGAACCAGCGACCTTCCGATTTGTAGCACAGCGCCGTAACCACTGTGCTACCGCGGTCCCCAGCTTACAAGAGTTAAATATATAATTAACAACGCATTAAAATTACAACATCTCGTTTACATTTAGTAATTAATTTCAAGGCTTGTTAATTATATATTTAACTCTTTTAAGTCAAAGCCTGAAGATGGCTTCAAGTAAGCCGAAACATGTAGCTATGTGCTTTTAAATTGTTTGTATAATAACGTTCTGTTAGACCACAATTTATACTTCTGTTAATCACTGAAGATGCAAAACGGCAATGTCTCACCCAAAAACTATAGCATCGCCGCACTCTAACGTGACTGCAGACACCGCAGTGTTCGCCGCTCTTCCGGTTTGCCGTGAGTCTTGGTCCACGCGTGTAGTTAAGCAGATTGCAGTTGTTAGTTTTTTTTTTATATCGCCATAATGAAAGAAGATGGAAATATTTTCTTTGTGCACGCAGCAGCGTGTTACATGAAACAAATACGTTGCAAATTGTACATCGAAATTTCATAAGTTAAACGAACCGACGGGATGCGACTGGTGACAGTTGTCACGTAAAATAAAGCCCCTACATCTGTGTGTGTGTGTGTGTGTGTGCGTGGGTGCATGCAGGAAAGAGCGAGAGAAGTTAGCTTGGCTGAGATGTAATTAACACAGTGAAGTCATATTTTCATCCAAATTAAGCTTAAAAGGGGTTGTCTTCTAACCCATATACAACATTACATATTCATTACAAAGGCTATTTGGCAAGTACTGTTTATGGAAATATAGGTAAAATTTAAATACTTTATTATCCAACAGATGCACAAATATGTAATTCGTTGATACATTTAGAATTATTATAAAATATTTCAATTTATTTAAAATTGCTCCAACATGTTTCGGATCACAAGGGATCCATCATCAGGGAGCTATACACAGTGCCTGGCTAAAATTACTATTATGGTTCTATCGTGTCCGTTGATATGGACGTAGTCGGTGTTATGGCAGCATATTTACGCGTGGTGCGTGTGTGTACGGCACAGTCTAGAGAGGCACTGCCTATGGAATGCCTCTCTATGCTGTGCAGTACACACACGCACCACGGGCAAATACGAGTATGCTGCCATAACACCGACTACGTCCATTTCAACGGAGAGATAAACCATTACTGTAATTTTAGCCAAGCACTGTGTATAGCTCCCTGATGATGGATCCCTTGTAATCCGAAACATGTTGGAGCAATTCTAAATATTTTTAAATATTTTACAATAATTCTACTTGTATCTACGAATTATATATTTGTGCATCTCTTGGATAATAAAGTGTTTTAATCGTCATTGATGCACGGTACAAACATGAAGACAGGTAAAATTTCTCTGAGATTAAGCACCATGCCGTTAAGATGTATGGGGGTAGTGGATGTTAACTCCACGAATTCTCAGCTTCGGCACTAGAAGGAGGCCACCTTTACCCTACGGTCGCTTTATTCCTAGTATCCGTTGAAGAGGTTGCTTTCTGGGCCGGATAGCCGGTCTGGACATGGAAGAAGGGGAGAGTCTGTCGACCATGCCGGGAATCCAACCATAATTTATCGCTCGTGGAGCCCACGGCCTGGTCAGCATATCGACTGAGCTACCGCAGCTGAAGTGCTCGCCGTTTGTGCCGAGAAACTTCTGGCACACACGTGGCCCTTTATCACTGCGTTATTGGAAGGATGATGACAACGTGTGGCCAGTGGGGTGTGGGTAAACAGTGGAGACAGCACAAGTGTCACCAACATCCACTACTACATTTTCCGTTGTCAGAAATATTAAAAAATATATTTTTGGCTGTTTTAGCTTTTTCTAATCTTTTTTTTTAATTTTATTAGACCTGTTTTATGTTTTTATATGTCATTAATTTTTAGTTTTCTTTGGTGTTGCTTACGTGATATCCCTATTTTTAAATATATTATGTTGTTCCTCGCAAGTGATTAATGGCGGCCTGCCTGTCATATTTTGGTCAGATGTTTTTTGGGGATAAGTGGCTTCACCTGAAGATCGAAGCAGGTACTTCAGAAACTTAGCGATCCTGTTCAATATAACGACACTGGGAAAAGGTGCTTGTGAATGTTGGTGATGGTACTCATGTAAAGGTATTGTCAAAGTTTTATATACATGGGTCCGTGCATCGTGAATCGAATTTAATAACTGTCCAACAAGATGTGACTGTATTCAGTTTATTACATTTCTGTAGGCAGCTGTACATGTTTCGGGTGTTGACACCCGTCATCAGGAGCTGTAATTACAGCTGTACCAGCTCCTGATGATGGGTGTCAACACCCGAAATATGTAGAGCTGCCTACAGTAATGTAATAAACTGAATAAGTCGCATCTTGTTGGACAGTTATTAAATTCGTATTGTCACAAATTACGAGTAAAAAATATCGTTTGGCAATTAACTTTCTTCCATGTGAGCTGTCAGAGAAGACATGGCGGATGGAATCACTGTAGACAAGAACAATTCGGTAAATGTGAGCTTTGCGTTCTATCCCTTCAGCTCAGTTACCTTCAAAAGCCTCCAAAACTTACGCATTGTAACGGTAAAGTTAAAGTTCACCCTAGCACAGGCCACGAAGGCCCAAAGAGGGAGTAGATGTATATCTACTCTTTCTTTAACCTCGGCTCTAGATGTAGATGGGTGGTCAAAGCCACGCCCTGGCCGCTTTACTCGCGGGAATGACCAGGTGCCCGTTGTATAGGATTTGCCCCAGGGCCGGTCTGGACAGTTGCGGAAAATCTCGCCTCCCACTGGGATTCGATCTCCGGACCGTCCAGCCCTCTTAGCGAGTCGCTGTACCGACTGAGCTATCCCGGCCCGCACTTAGGCATTGTATTGAAATTAAAACGTCTTGTGTTTCTGTGTACAAATATCCTTTCAAATATATTCGTTGTGAGTTACAGTGGAGGTGGGTGCACTAAACTTGTGCAGGTGTCCGTTGTTTGTGTCTGACTTCGATCGGCGTCATAACGTGCTCATAGCTTTCATTAAAACCCTAAGAAGGTCGCATTTCATGAATATCTTTCAGTGGGTCTCGATGTGTATCATTCGAACGGACAGGTGGACTTGGTAAAGCAAAGAGCAGCATTTTTGCGACTTGTCGTGTAGAACGCTCTAAAAAAGAACAATGTCTACCGAGTGTCTTGGTTTATGAGACATTCAGGAGGAAGTTGGCGGCGAGGGGTGGGGGGAAGGGGCATGTCCTTGGGTTTCATTTGTAATTTATTCTCGGTCACAAATCTGCGTTTGGTCGATCGCAGCGTGGGAAATCTCAGAGAACTCATGTGACGGAATCATCGCTGACTGGTACAGAACCTCCCACCCCCCACCCCACCCCAACCCCCCCTCCCAAAAGGTAAGTCCTCAGTTTAAATCGATGTATGTTATTTGGTTTAATGCAAAGTCTTCACTTCCGTTCTCATGCTACACTGATATTTTTTTTTTGCGTGTTTCCATCTTATAACTTCCTGTTTATTAAATCATTACAAGTAAATAGACAGCGGACTACGTAATTTGATGTCCTGAGAGCGTGTCCCGGTCACAAGACAATTCGACTGTAGATACCTTTTGTACTGTTGTACATTCCATGCGTGTGTGTTGCATATGTTGATAAATAACCAGCATATCACACCATATTAGGTAAAATATTCCTGTTGGTCCGTGTCAGGCCCGCTCAAACAGTAGCTTGCTGTGCAGATGCTAAAGCAAGATAAATGTTCTTCTAACCCTTTCCCTTGCAAAGCCGAGGTACACTTACGAAGAAATTTTTGCAAACTTATGGAGGCATACATTGCTTTATTAATTCATTGCGTTTAGGCGTGGCTGGGATTGCGGGTTCGAATCCTGACGGGGGCATGAATGACTGTATCGTGTGAGTGTTGTGTGTTGGCGGGCAGAGGTCCCTGCGACGGGCCGATCACCCGTCCAGAGGAGTCCTACCAAGTGTTGTATTTGAGTGTGGTCGTGAAGCCTCGATAATGAGGAGGCCCTGGCTCACTGGGGGGCTGTTGCGCCGTGGGAGAGAAAATCATTGGGTAAAAATTGCGACAAATATTGTGAGTTGCATTTTGTAAATAAACTTCTCGTATTATCATCACTATAAGTTTTATTGCGTATAATGTATATAAAAACAAACAGGTAAAATTATGCGTATGATAATATGGATACTTGTTCATATTTAATTCCGCGCAATGAATTTTCGCGTTGCCCCGAATACAAATTAAATTTTGCCTACGTTTCCCGCAACGCTCGTAAGGTTGAGCGGGCCGGTCTGTATCATGCACACTTCAGATTGTTTCGATTTTTAAAACAGCCGTCATCAGGGAGTTACAGACTGTCGTTAAGCGGTGTACAAAGGATACATACTTGCGTACAGTGATACCGATGTTTTGCAAGTTTTGTCGCATGTGGACCGGATGTGGCGACGTACTACATTCGATATTCCACGCAACGTGCACTATTTTTTCGGTATCGATGCATTCAGATATATATATATACACACTTGCTTACTCCATGGTGCAGAGTCCTTCTTGAGAAGCTAACTGGTTTGCAGCTACTCCAGAAATTCCCAACATTTCACGCAACCCGAAGGTTCATTACCCCACTCACAGGCGTCCGCCACCTGTCTCTATCCTGGGCCAGCCCAATCCAGTCCATATACCCACAGCCCACCTCCTGGAGATCCATCCTAATATTATCCACCCATCTATGCCTAGGTCTCCCCAGTG
>Ga0123355_10021820_pt1 | contig 10258 bp, 7 predicted proteins | sample TergutEmb28metaG_3_FD_89872 | JGI IMG/M metagenome (GOLD analysis project Ga0123355, IMG submission 89872) | Embiratermes neotenicus P1 segment gut microbial communities from Petit-Saut dam, French Guiana - Emb289 P1 | ecosystem: Host-associated > Arthropoda: Insects > Digestive system > Gut ... | reverse complement strand
GAAGTGCTGGAAATTGTTGAGCAATTAACCGAAGCGGCAGCCATTGAATATGGAAAAGCTTTTAAACGATTGTTGGCAAAGCAGGATGCTGCTGGTAATATTGTTCAATTTTGGGATTGGGCACCGGCTCGCAAGGTTGATTTAAGAACACGGATTTTGGAAGGAATGCCAACTGAATTTGCAAACCCTGGCAGAGCAATTCATTTCGCCGATGTTATCGCTGGGACGGCGACGCTTGAGGATTTTGTTGCAAGTTTAACGATTGAGGAACTTGAGGGGCTAACTCGCGGTGATTATATTATGAATAGTCCACTTGGAGCACCGGGAAATGCCGGTGTGTTCGGCGGGGTAACTGAAGCATTACGAGCAAAAGGTGTTAAACCGATTACGACTTGTGATGGTCCATCAGGGGTTCGTTTACAATATGAAGCAGCGTTACTACCAGTTGGAATGGCACTTGCATCAACGTGGAATTTGCCATTATTGTTAGAACTTGCAACATTCCAAGGTGAAGAACTCCGTAGTAAAGGATCAAATGTTTTGTTAGCACCTGGGATGAATATTATGCGTGACCCGTTGTGCGGAAGAAATTTCGAGTATTTCTCCGAAGATCCAATTTTAACTGGTTTAGTCGCATCGGAAATGGTTAAAGGTTTACAAATTCACGGTCATTCAGCTTGTCCAAAGCATTTCGCTTGTAATAACCAAGAAAAATTCCGTAGTACAAATGATTCGCGGGTTTCAGAACGAGCGTTACGTGAAATCTACCTAAAAGGTTTCGAAATCTGTGTTAAAGAGGCAAAACCACGTAACATCATGACTTCTTACAACAAAATCAACGGTGTCTGGGGTCATTACCACTACGAATTATGTCAAACAATTCTTCGTGGCGAGTGGGGTTACGATGGAAATATCGTTACCGACTGGTGGATGAAGCCAAGTCAAGACCCAGATTTTGAGAACAATTTTAACTGTGGCTACCGTGTTCGTGCTGGTGTTGACGTATTAATGCCAGGCGGTGTAACCCATTTTGCGACCCATGGTGACGGGTCATTACTTGAATCCTACAATCAAGGCGGCGTAACGCTAGCGGAAATTCAACGAGCAGCGTATCACGTTTTAAGATTTGCATTAGAAATTGAACAAAAATAATGATAATATTACCAAGTCGATGAGCCAAGCGTCCATCGGCTTTTTTTACGACCAGTTTGAGTAGTTTTTTTAAATTAGAATGCCCCTAGAAACGAGTGCTGTGTAAAAGTTGTGCAAAACGTGGTGAAAAATGTGGTATAATCTTGATTTATGTTGATTAGTATGTTAAGATGTAACGTAGAAAATCTATCTAATAAAAAATTACCAAACCAAATTTAAATTGTTGGTCACAGCAGTTTGGGAAGGGAGTTTTTGGGATGGCGAGAAAAAAAGCTTCCAGAAAAGCAAGACAAAGACGAGCCCGGGCTATAACTTTAGGGATAGCCTGGCTTTTGGTGCTTTTTATTATCGGTACCTTTGCGTACTTAATTTTAGAAACTTTTGTTTTTAACGTTGACCTAGTTGATGCTTTTCCGGGTGGTCGTATCCACGATGTATCTCAAGAGCGTGGCGAGTTTGATATGCATGGCGAACGAAACAAGAATGTTTTTGCTGAGAACTTTGGTGAAATACCAATCGGTGTTCGTATTCAGTTCCGTGAATTTGTCCGAATTGCTGGTATTGAATTTGAAAATAGTGAATTAAATGAAGACATGCTTCTTCATGACATTTCAACATGGGGAATTTTTGAAGCGAATGCGCTAATGGAGAACGGAAATCTAATACGGCGTAACTACCCATACCCAACAACCGCTAGTCGCATTGGCGATTTAGCGATTTCTTGGGAAATTGGTCAAGCATCTGATGAAGTGAAAATTTTCATGCCAACCTTTAACCACGCTAACCGACGACTAACGGAATTACAACTTGATTTAAGTCTGACTGTTCCAGTTACTTCGGTCTTTTTCAGCCAATATGTTTTCCAGTTTTCGGATGCTAGTGGTCGTGCCATTGATGCAATTGCGGCTGGGTTGGATTGGGATGGCGTTGACCACGTAACTGAGTTTAACGAACTCGGGACTCGTACTGGCTATGAAAACCATACCGGTTTGCAAGATTTCTGGTATAACGGTCAAATTCATGAAAGTTATCTGTATTATATTGATGATGACACCGGCTTTTTAGTTCGTAGTGCCGAACCAGTCGAACATACCGCAAGACCAACTTTAACACCATCAATTGAAATTAATCCGGCTGAATTCGACTTTAATCCACTGACTTTCCGTGGGGTTATTACCCTCACAAGATGGCTTGAACTTGGTCGTCCATCAGGTAACTTCTGGATTATGGATACTGAAAATCCAGGTGGCTGGTTTTACTGGAACGGCTGGTTAGAGCCTGGTCAAGCCACGTCGCTACTGTTAAATTCAACTAATTTACCATTAATACGACGATTAGAATACATCATCCGTATTAACTCAGACTTCTTCACCCTTGGGAGCTTACCAGATGATATTTCTGATGCTGCAAGGCAGATTTTTGAATAACCACTGATAATTAAAAAATGATTAATTGACATCATTAAGGAAGGGCTTGATTAATAATGAAAAAAACGATAAAATTATTCGCATTTTTCCTAGTAACTTTGTTTGCAATTTTTACATTAACTGGTTGTAATAACAATAGTAATCATGAAATTGTTGGTAACTGGAATTGGGAGGATACAGGGACCCTGTTCTACTCATTCAATGCGGATGGCACTGGCTGGATGTTCCCTGGTGTTGAGATTAATTGGCGAACGGGTGGTGGTGTCGTGACGATTACAGTCGATGGTAGTCAAATAGCTTGGGAATATTTAATTTCGGAGAATCGGTTAATGCTCACAAATCCCGACTTTCCCGAGTTGTTATTCCACTATCTTAGGCAATAATTTTAGTTATAGACTGGCTCAATTGAGTCGGTTTTTTTGTAACGACCGATAAAACGAGTGACAAAAGCTGAAACCTGTGTCAATCGTTTTGACAGGTATTGAATAACAGTAATCGACAAAGTATAATGAAATTAACAAAATAAAAATGGAGGCGAAGTGATGGAAACGAAATTTTTAGCAATTGACCTCGGTGGTACGGATATCAAGTACGCCTTGATGACAAAAGATGCCGAAATCATCGAAAAATCAAAAGTACCAACGCCTGAATTTGCCCTCGGTTCAATTGAAATAATCATCGAAACATTAAGTGGGATTATTGATCAATATGTCGACCAACTTACTGGAATTGCCTTAAGTATGCCAGGAATTCTTAATAGTTTAACTGGTGATACAGAATCGGCCGGCATGTTCTCGCACTATCTATCTAATAATAATTTACCAAAATTATTACAAGAAAGTTATGACCTACCAATCACGGTTGAAAATGACGGTAAAGCAGCAGCACTTTCCGAGTTATGGAAGGGGGGCTTGAAGGACGTTGACAACGGTGCAGTGGTAATCCTAGGAACGGCGGTTGGTGGCGGCATTATTATCGACCGTAAGCTATATCGTGGTAATTCATTTGCTGCTGGTGAAATGAGTTTTATGTTAACTGACGTCGAAAAAAATGAGTATTGGGGTAGTACTGGTGGGTCATCGTATTTAGTCAGGATTGTCAGCGAAAAAATCGATGTTCCACTGGAGGAGATGAATGGTTATAAAGTGTTTGATTTGGCTAACAACGGCGACGAACGAGTACTCGAATGCTTAAAAACTTATACTGACAAATTGGCACGACAATTATATAGTATACAAGCATTACTAGATCTCGATTTATTTGCCATTGGTGGTGGGATTAGTCGTCAACCAATCTTACATGAATATCTGCAAAAGAGTGTTGACGAATATTGCGATAGTCATCCATTCTTAAAGTTTATGCCACGGGTACCAAAACCAAAGCTTACTACGTGTAAATTCTTCAATGACTCGAATCTAATCGGGGCGTTGTATCATCATCTCAGTTTAACGGGTCAAATCTAATGATAATAAAAAAGGAGTGTTCTATTATGAGTAAAAAAGGAATTAAAATCGTAACGATTGGTGGCGGATCATCTTATACGCCAGAATTAATTGAAGGTTTTATTAAGCGTCATGCGGAGTTACCGGTTAAGGAATTATGGTTAGTTGATATTGAAGCTGGTCGTGAGAAGTTAGAAATCGTTGGTAAGTTAGCACAAAGAATGGTTGCCGCTTCTGGACTTGATTTTACGGTTCATTTGACGTTAGACCGTCGTGAAGCGTTAAAGGATGCTGATTTCGTAACGACGCAATTCCGGGTTGGTTTACTCGATGCGCGGATTAAGGATGAGCGGATCCCATTGAAATATAATATGATTGGTCAAGAAACTAACGGTGCGGGTGGCATGTTCAAAGCGTTCCGGACAATCCCAGTTATTCTTGACATTGTTGAGGATATGCGTGAATTATGTCCAAATGCTTGGTTAGTTAACTTCACAAACCCAGCGGGAATGGTTACCGAAGCAGTAGCAAAATTTGGAAATTGGCCACGAGTGGTTGGTTTATGTAACGTCCCAATTATGAACGAAATGATTGCTGAATTCAACCTTAATGGTGAGGGTGGCGATATGGGTGCGTTCTTCAAAGAAAGAGAAAAGTACGCATTAAACGGGAAGAAAAACTTCTTTATCCGTTTTGGTGGGTTAAACCATTTACATTGGCATCGTGTTTTTGACAAGCAAGGTAATGAGCGGACAAAAGAACTGATTGAAAAAGTTTACGGTCAAGAAAAAGAAGCAGAGTCTGGTGTTGCTAACATTCACCCAATGAAATTCCCATATGAGCAAATTCGTGACATCGGCATGATGCCATGTCCATACCACCAGTATTATTACATGACTGGTGACGCGTTGGCGCATGAGCTAAAAGCAGCAGCCGAAAAAGGAACACGTGCTGAGGTTGTAAAAGGTGTTGAAGCAGAATTATTTGAAATCTATAAAAACGCTGATTTACATGAAAAGCCAGCACAACTATCATTACGTGGTGGGGCATTTTATTCAGATGCAGCATGTGAGTTAATTAACTCAATCTATAATGATAAAGGGACGGTAATGGTCGTAAGTACTCATAACAACGGAGCAATTCCTGATTTACCATCAGATTCGGTCGTTGAAGTTTCAGCTTATATTACTGCAGCCGGACCACAACCAATCGCATTCGGGCCAATGCCAGCTTCAACACGCGGGTTGTTGCAAGTAATGAAATCGATGGAGGAATTAACCATCGAAGCAGCCATTACAGGTAGCTATGACAAAGCGTTACAAGCCTTCACAATGAACCCAATTGTAACAAGTGGAACGCAAGCGAAAGCATTACTTGACGAAATGCTTGAAGCACACAAAGAATTCTTACCAAGGTTCTTTGCTTAATTATGGTATTCCTATTTGGCGACATCCTACCTCCTTGGGTTTCGTCAACTTGAAAAGCCGATTACTACTCCTGGGTGGTCGGCTTTTTTATGATGTCAAACGATAATGATTGCAATTCAATTCACAAACGTCACAAGTTTTTCTTTACTTTGTCGAGATAATATGATAGTATAGGGATAATTAATTCCAGATAAGTTTATTAGTGTAACAGGAGGTGCAAGGATGCTTTTTAATCAAGATGCCATTAACAGGTTTAACACGATTGAAATGGATATTTACTTGTACATTCAAGAACACGCAGCCGAAATCGACGGATTGAAAATTCGCGAGCTTGCCTCACGATTGCATGTCTCAACGGCGACAATTCTTCGTTTTTGTAAAAAATTAGGATGTAGTGGCTATGCGGAGTTTAAGTATAAATTTAAAGAAAGCCTTGAACCATCCGTCACAAAATTCACCACTGAAATTAAAGGTTCAGACAAATACTTCCGTTTTGAATCGGATAATGGCGCTGAAGAATTAGAAAAAAGCATCTTAGAAGTTGCAGGTTTGATGCAAGCAGCGAGTAAAATCATCTTTATTGGCGAGGGAACTTCTGGTGTAATGGCCAAGTACGGAGCGTTATCGTTAACCATGCTAGGTCGTTCAGCACAGCATATTGATACACCATATATTCCGATTCCGGTGGAGGATCATAGTAATACGGTTGTAATTGCGTTATCGGTTTCGGGTGAAACGGTTGCTTTGATTGACCGGTTAGAGGGATTCAAAAGCCTCGGAGCACGAATTGCTTCGATTACGAATGGCAAAGACAACACGATTTCCCGCCTCGCAGATATCGCTTTATATTATGATATTCCAAAAGAAGAGTTTATCGTCATTGGGGCGAAAAAAGTGGTCATCAAAGTCAATGGCGCATCACAAATGCCCGCCATGTACTTAATTGAGACACTAGTAAGAACATGTATTGGTACAACCAGAAAATTAACGTGAATCAGCTCTCTAGGGCTGATTTTTTTGATTCACAAAGTGTAGTTGTTAATGTCGTTCACTACAAAAGAAATGTTGACATTTGTGACACATTATGTCACTTGTGTCAAACGTTTCCAAGAATCTTGATTATGAACTCAGTATGAACTATAATACTGTTATGGTATTTATGAAAGGGGTGTCAAAATGGAACAACACGAATTACACAAGCTACTTGACCAAATGACTTTGCATGAAAAAATTGGTCAAATGACACAAATCCCTGGCATATTTTATTCAGGATTAAGTGCCGAAGAAATGGCACTTCAGCCCTTATACTCAAAGAATATTCTGCAGGGTGAGAACCTCTATAAGATGGGAAGCGTGGTGGCTGTTTCAACCGCTAAAGCAATTAATGAGATTCAACGGCAATATCTGGAAAATTCGCGCTTAAAAATCCCCTTATTATTTATGCACGATGCGATTCACGGTTATAAAACGATTTTCCCCATTCCACTCGGATTATCTTGTACGTGGGATGAAGACCTAGTACGAGACGTTGCAACAGAAACGGCAAAAGAGCTGCGAGCTGCTGGGATTCATGTGAATTTTTCGCCAATGGTCGATCTAGTACGTGATGCTCGTTGGGGGCGGGTGATGGAATCGTTCGGTGAAGATCATCTCTTAACTGGAAAACTCGGTGCCGCAATGATTAACGGTTATCAAAACGCTCCGAACGGCGGACTTAACGGTAGTGGTGTTGCCGCTGCCTTGAAGCACTTTGGTGCTTGTGGTGCTGCAGTTGCAGGGAAAGAATACAATACGGTTGACATGTCACGCCGTGAATTTCTTGATTATTATGGCAAACCTTATGAAATTGCCATTGAAGAAGAACCAAAATTTGTCATGAGTGCCTTTAATGCTTTTAACGGTATGCCAGCAACTGCTAACGAAGAATTAATGAATGATATTCTCCGTGAACGTTATGGTTTTGAAGGGATAACGATTTCTGATTGGGGATCAGTCATCGAATTAATTAACCACCGGGTCGTTGCTAATCCGCAAGAGGCAGCAGCACTGGCATTAAAATCCGGGACTGATATCGAAATGTCATCGGGAACTTACTTAGAGAACTGCGAAGCGATTATCGCTGAAGACCCTGATTTACTCCATTACATCAACGAAGTTGTCCTCAAACTACTAGAACTCAAAAATGAATTAGGCTTATTTGAAAATCCATTTGCGGATGAAGTTTACGAATCAGAAGTCTTGCTCAACCAAAACGCATTAAGCCTTGCAAAAGAAACGGTGAAACAAAGTTGCGTGTTATTAAAGAATAATCGTAACTTATTACCAATTACTGATCATTACCAAAACGTTTTGTTAATTGGACCATTTGCCAAAACGCAAGAGCTACTCGGAGCATGGCGTTGCGAAGGGAAATTCGAAGATGTTGTCTCACTTGAACAAGGGATGCAGGAAGTCTTTGGCAACCGATTCCTCGGCGCATATGAAACTTACGATAATTGTCCATTAGATGTGGTCGCCAAAGCGGATTATATTGTCTTAACCATTGGCGAGTATTGGGATAAGAGTGGTGAAGGTCGTAGTAGTGTTAATTTGGAACTATGTGATGCGCAAAAAGAACTAATCAAAACGGTCAATAAAACCAATAAACCGTATGCATGTGTGGCATTTGCTGGTCGACCGCTGGCACTGCAAAGTGTCATTGATGACATTCCAGCCTTACTCTGGGCTTGGTATCCAGGGACGCAAGGTGGGGTGGCAATCGCCGAATTACTAGCAGGTCATGATACACCAAGCGGAAAATTAACGATGTCCTTTCCTCGGGCGTCCGCACAAGTTCCGATTTACTACAACGAATTCTCATCTGGCAGACCAACAAGCTCATCACCATATACCAACCGTTATCAAGATTGTGAGCCTGGTCCACTATTTCCATTTGGGCACGGGTTGACCTACGCCAAGCTTGAATACAGTGACTTTGAAATTTCAAACCCAGTGATAACCGCTGATAAGTCAGTCGTCATCTCGTTCACGGTTGAAAATAAAAGTGAGATTACCACGTCGGACATTTCGATTTTGTATATCAAAGATGTGATTTCACAAGCCATTCGACCAGTACGAGAGATGAAAAAATGGTCGAAGGTCAAACTTGAGCCATTCGAGCGGAAGCGAATTGAGCTAGAACTTGAACTCGACGACTTGAGTTATCTCAACGTAAAACTCGAACAAGTGGTCGAACCAGGGGAATTTAAAATATTTATTAATGATTTATCGCAAGCAAAGTTTACTATAAATTACTAAAACAAAACAAGAAAGAGGGTTTAGTTATGGAAGAGCGTATTTATAAACAACCTGGTGCCAGTCAAACTGTGGTGGAACCACACAAGGGTGGTAAGAAAGCACCAAAACGCAAGAAAAGATGGACAAGAGAGGCAATTAAAAAGCAAATGATGTCGCAGTCGATGGCGTTACCTGGTGTAATCATGATGATTGTCTTCACGATTTTCCCGATTTACGGAATCTATGTTGCATTCAGTCGTTTTAGTATTTTCCATCCAGTATTATCAGCTGAGTTTGTTGGTTTACATTTCTTTAGAATGGCATTTAACCATCCGATGTTCATGCCAGCTTTAATTAATACCATCGGGATGAATGTCATTCGAATTGCGGTTGCTTTCCCACTTACGATTGTTGTGGCAATTATGGTGAATGAATTAACAAATCTCCGTTTTAAGAAAATCATGCAAACCGTTTCGTACTTACCATTCTTCATTTCATGGATTGTAATCGGTGGGATGATGATTGAGTGGATGGGTTCATTTGGATTATTTAATAATATTTTGATGGGACTAAATATCATTAGTGAGCCAATCTTATTCTTACCGACTCCTGAATATTATTGGGCAATCGCTATTATTAGTGATATTTGGCGTAACCTCGGTTGGGGAACAATCCTATACTTAGCGGCCATGACATCCATTGACCCGACGTTATATGAAGCTGCGAAAATTGATGGTGCAAGAAAATTACAACAAATTCGCCACATTACGATTCCGGGAATGCGTCACATCATTGCAATTAACTTAGTATTAACCGTTGCAGGACTACTTGGTTCGAACTTAGATCAAACGTTAATTCTTCAAAATCCACGTAACTTTCCACGCAGTGATGTTTTAGGATCATTCGTATTTAGAACTGGAATCGGACAAGGGAACTTTTCGATTGCTGCGGCAGTTGGACTTGTTATTTCATTGGTTTCATTTGTTTTAGTAATTGTTACCAACATTGCTTCTAAAAAAATCGGCGATGCCGATATCTTCTAAAGGTGGTCGTGAAAAATGGCAAAAAAATCAAGTAGAATTAGTAAAGATGAAAAAATCTTTAACGTCGTTAATGTCATCTTCATGATTTTCTTCATGGCGGTTATTGCATTGCCGATGTTGAATATTCTAGCGATTACGTTTAACGATGCAACCGATGCGATGCGTGGCGGAATTTACTTATGGCCGCGTGTGTGGTCATTTGATAGTATTCGGCAAGTTTTAGATACACCAGCATTATCACGTGCATTTATGGTTACTGTCGCAAGAACATTCTTTGGTGCAGGATTGCACGTACTATTTACAGCATTTGTTGCATACGGTTTTTCCAAAAATGATTTAGTTGGTCGTAAATGGTACATCCGTTTAGGGGTCTTCACGATGTTCTTTAGTGGGGGGATGATTCCAACCTTTATCCTTTACCGTGACTTAGGATTATTGAACAATTTCCTTGTTTATATTATTCCGGGCATGTTTGGTTTTGTTAACATGGT
>Ga0123355_10021819_pt1 | contig 10258 bp, 7 predicted proteins | sample TergutEmb28metaG_3_FD_89872 | JGI IMG/M metagenome (GOLD analysis project Ga0123355, IMG submission 89872) | Embiratermes neotenicus P1 segment gut microbial communities from Petit-Saut dam, French Guiana - Emb289 P1 | ecosystem: Host-associated > Arthropoda: Insects > Digestive system > Gut ... | reverse complement strand
TAGATAGATAGATAGATAGATGATAGATAGATAGATAGATAGATAGATAGATAGATAGATAGATAGATAGATAGATAGATAGATAGATAGATAGATAGATAGATAGATAGATAGATAGATAGACAGATAGACATACAGACAAACAGACAGATAGACAGGTAGAGAGATAATTGGATGACCGAGCGGGCAGGCGGGCAGAGAGAGTGGTCGGTAGGTAGGTAGGTGGTTATTTAGTTAGCTTAATGAAACTTAAAAAATAATGGTTAGAGAGTCAGTATTTAGAAGCAGGCATTTCATTTAGCCATTACTGGACCTTATTGAAGCGCAGTCTTAATTCTCATTTCCTTACAGACATATTACGAATTCATCCAAAGATAAGCATCATATGTGAATTTGAGCGGCCTTAGTTAATTTTAACAACCTCAAGTTCTGAAATTATAGCCTAATGCTTCCAGTTTAAAATACAATGACAGTCACACGGTTATACAGTGCTAAGATTATTTAATATAATGTCACTTAGCTATGTCTTCAAAGCGTTACTTGTATTATGTACGAAAATAGACTGTATAGTAAGCAAGAAAAGTGCAACCAAATATCAGGACAGCCCTGTAAAGTAAATTCTAACCCCCAGGCTGTCCCGAATGCTCTAAAAGTTTTGTATGGATGCTAAAAATTTTGACACGAGTTTTGAAAGTTTCCACAGGCTAAAAAGAAAAGGCGAAACAGACTCTGAAATGTTCATATTTATGAAGCGTACTTTGGTGTGCTCTGCACTGCAATATCCACTGAGGCATGTGGCTTGTTTATATATCACACTCACTGAGATGGACTGACCTGCCAACCTACAAACCGTGTTATGAAGTGGCCTATGGCCAGTGCACACATTCTGCTCTGTTGTAATTACTCTTAAATTGGATGCCAATCACTTGATTGTAGAATACTGAGCGCAGTGACCACACCGAATCACTTCGAATTCAATTCTCGTTTCTCTTCTCATTATTGTGAATTGATTAAACAATATTTACAAATTGAAAAGTCAGAATTCTATTAGGATATGTGTTGGATATTTGCGTTAACAAAGATACATTATTTGGAACTTCTGAAGTCAACTAGCTACTACATGAGATGGCATTCTGTTCGAGTGAGTTCAAAGTTCGAGAAATGAAATGGGCTGTACGGTGGCATTATCTGCAAACCTTCCGAAATGTTTAATAGTAAAACGTTTTCACTTTCTCCAGAAAGGGAGACCATGCATTCCCCAAGATTTTTACAACAGATACTTTATTTTCCTGCACTGATTGGTCCTTTTAACATAAGCAGACTTTTCTCTGACATACGACCTGAAACTTTTCGTGCAGCATGTCTTAACCTTTTGACGCCTAATGACGACTATAATGGTCGTACCGCACCGCTAACCTCTAAACGTTGCATTTTATATATTTATTCAACACATATAGGTACTGAATATTTTAAACATGTTATATACTCTCCGTTTTTTCCTATTCAAAATGCAGTTTGTTTCATAATTCGAACGTATTTGGTTCCTGGATTATTCACATTTTATATACAGGTGTGCTAAAATTAAAAAAATAATTCCGGCGCCAAAAGGTTAATCTTGACGATCCCAGTGGCCGCGCGGTCTAAGGCGTGGGTCTGTGGCAGCTCACTTGTTGGGTTTGCGGGTTCGAATCTCGTCAAGGGCGTGGATTACTATCTCTTGTGCGCGGTGTTTGTAGTTAAACAGACGTCTCTGCGCCCGCCTGATAATTTGTCTAGAGGAGTCCTACCGAGTGTGGTCGTGAAGAATCGATAACAAGGAGGCTCTGGCCCACCAAGGGCAGTTGGGCCATGGACAAAAATAGCCGTGCCCTGTCTCGTGTGGTTAGTGACTCGTTTCTTACAGCTGAGGCCTGGGTTCGGTCCTAAGCCAGTCTAAGTGAGATTTGTGGTGGACAAAGCGGCATTGGCATAGGTTTTTCTCCCCATACTTCGATTTCCCCTGTCCGTATGATTCTACCAATGCTCCATCATCCTACTAGAAGGACCTGGGAACCTTCCAAAATGCAATAATTTTTCATAAGTTTTAGAACATTGGATAAAAAACTGCTTTCCTTCTTTTTGGTCTCCAAATGGATAAATATATTAGTCAATTAACGTCTTCTAATTTCCATTCATTTGCGCACTAATAGGGATGATAAATCAGGTATTTTAAAATTAATTTAATAATGGAAGTTGCTAGTTTAAGCTTGTTTACTGAAGCGATCTCAGCTGCTTATGTTAAGAATGATTGTTGTATTTCTGGAGAGGCAAAAGAAAGGAAGAAGAATACGGGTTTCACTAACGTTAAAGTAATGTATTCTGCGAGGAACGCCTGAGAAAAACATTTAAGAAGGCACGAAAAGACGACACTAGAAGTTCCAGGGCAAATTCTTCTTTCTGTATTAATGTTAGTGCATTAGAACTCGTAATACAAGTAATTTCGTGGATTAAAGTTTTATTTTTTTGCTTACCTAAAACAAATGGAGACTACACACACGATAATTACACTTTTTAAAAATTTTAAGGGCAATTTGCTTGCAAGTCACATCCGAACAAGCCCTTTTTTTGTCTGTATCTCTGCATCGCTGTGAAGCTTATTATTTGGGACGCGAATACAGGACAGGTACCAGCTTGAGAGGCACCGACATTTAATGCATTATTCGTAGACGGGCTATACAAAGCGAGTTCGCCTTTTTTTTTTTTTTTTTTTTTTTTTTTTGAAGCTGTAAAAACCTTAAACACTATAAAAATTTTCTTCCCCCCCTCCAAAAAACCCCCCCAGACCACCAAAAAGCCAAAATTTACCCACCCCCCCCCCCCCCCCCCCAAAAAAAAAAAAAAAAACCTGTGAGAGGCGTACAAAAATTTCAACTTCCCAAATATGGGAGAATACATCTAAAGGAGCAGGACTGCCATCAACCAGCCATTAACAGGAAGGAATGGGAGCGAGCGAGAGGAAGTTTGTAGATTGGTGATTATAGTATCCGGACTGAGACTGCAAAGGATGAGGAACGGGTATGTAAAGTCACTCAGTTCATTGAGAGCCTTGTATCTGATGTTGATGATGATATCATTTGTGTCATAATTTTTATCTGAGTTATCTCATAATATTAATAAATCTGGGTTATGGGTTAACAAATTTGTCTTATACCCTTCTGCACCACCTAAATGTTCTTAAATGTCGTGGGTTTTTGGTTTTTAAAAAATTGGATCCCTATTTGTGCGGTGTTCACATACTCTCAAAAAGGCTACATATGTTATTGTTTAATTGATATTAGAAGATTGCTGTAAAGATACCTTCTTGTTTACTTTAAAGCAGTTGTATGTAATTTTATTGCTGTGGTGCAGCAGGAGTCAGCATAGTGCATTTGATACAGAGACTAGGTTATGGGTTGGGTTACTAGGAAATCGAATTTTGATCCCTTACAGGGGCAAGAATATTGCTGTTTTTTTTCCCCCTCCCTTCAAATCATCCAGATGACCACCTTTAGGTCCCACTCAGCTTCTGTTCAATAGATACTGGGGACCCCGGGGGTAAAACGGCCGGGATGTGAGCTGACTCCTCACCACCATCTAGCGCTGAGGTTAAGGATTAATTCAGTGTGTGGTGTTTAATTCAACAAGGACAGCTTTAAGTGTACTATTTAATGCTGTTTCAAATATGATTGTATTAGTGGTATGTCCATATTATCTTCCCAACCGGCACGTATCTCAGACCATTTGGTCGCTCATTCTAACACCACTGCAGAGCCACTCCTGTATGAAAATGTGACTGCGAATATTTTCGTTACGATTTTCTTGAAGTTAGAGAACCTGAAAAGTCCTTATTTACTGCTCTTGGGAATGGTAACAGTTTACGCATACCGTCCAAGATTGCCGTGGCATTCCATTAGATGTACTGAAGATAAAAGTTACCGAATCGTTTGCTTGGCTCTCTGGGTCAACAAACGTGTGTAACATAAGTGTGAATCACAATTGTGTCTTACAGAAAGGAGAAGTTAAAGGAGTGTCTTCTTCATTTCTCCTCCCCTCATGTGTCATTCCAATCCATCGTTCGTTACGCATTTCCTGTAACACTTTCCCCTCCTCCTCGCACCTCTGTGCTCGTCTAAAGTCCGAAAACATAATAGAGTTCCCCGAGGGCATCTAGCAGACGGCAGTTTCGCTGCTTGGTACTAGACTGCGCTCGCAGTCCTCGGGTTTTCAGTAGTGCTGTAGAGATGGTCCGTGGCTGCGGCAGTCAGGGCCTCGTTATCGAAGTGGGAAGGTGTGTGCTTGTGTCCCAAGTCGGGGGATGTTGTAATACTGAAGTGATGTGCTGTGAGTCAAACCAGTGAGCAATGTTGGTGTCGCGGGGACAGGTTATGTCGACATCAGCAGTGCCTACGCCGTCTGTCAGTTCTGGGGGCAAATTGACGACACGACCTTTGCCACCCCCACCGGTACCTCCACGACCAAGCAAGTCTCTGGTGGCTGCAGCTCTTGCACGTAGCAGATCTGCAGACGTGTGTAAAAGTGATAGACCCAATGTTCCAACGAGGAAAGCTCCACCACCACCGACAGCACCCCCAGTAGCAAAAGAAAGGACCCAGGACGTAAGTAAATCGCAGGTATTAAATCATGGCCTAATACCACAAGAGAGGACGCAGCAATTCCATAAGATACTGAACCATAATACGGAAGTACTGCCACAAGGTAATGGAGTTGGTTATCGTGGCGAACCCTTGAAGAATTTAGGGGAAAATGGTGCTACTTATTCTCATTGTTACGAAGCCACAGCTTTGCACCTTGGAAAACGAGTCACGCGGTCGTCTGTGAATGGTGAAGGACGTCGGAAAGGCGACTTCGAGAGCTGCACAAACGCCAGCTGTTTGTCAGGTAAATCTGAACGTCGTGACGCAGAAGAATTTCGCAAGGTTCATCACAGTAAAGTGTCCTGTAACAGTGGTAACCTTGAGGGGCGCAGCGGACAGTTACTGGCGCTGGGGAATCGTGTGATGACTGGCGATGACAGCACGTTACTTGAAATCAAATGTGATCCGAGGTTGGAAGAAAGAAATGGGGTTAAGTTCCACGATTCACAAAAAAAGACTGATATGCAAGCGGTGACTCAGAGTTTGAGTTCCGAAGAAAGACTGCCGGTACCGAAATCAGAAGAACACGAAATTTCTGTTGTTTCGCATGTCATAACAAATCCACAAAATCAGGAGACCGTGTCGTTCCCACAACGAAACGGAGGAAATATAAACGAAAGAACTGCCAGTAATGACCACAGACAGCAGACCGGAACCCTTCAGGAAGTACAAAACCATTGCTCACGTACGCAGCATGCAGTTATTTTAAATGGACGCGACGAATATACAAGAAGTAAAATCGCATCAGACCAGGGGGGCTACTGTGAGAATAAACCCGCCACAACAGTGAAACAAAACTGTGCTGTTGAGGATAAGCAACAGAAAATACGAGCACGTGCCACTCACATGTTGCCAACTGGACAGCATAGACATGATAGCACCTACATATCCTCATCAGGGAGTCGAAACACGATTCTTCTTGTAGATAACAGCCCAAGTAAAAGAGACAAGTTGCACCCAGTGTCTCAGAATCGGCCCACAGATAATAAAAATCTTACCGTGAATGGGATCGTTGCGTCATCGTGCTGTCCTTTGGTGGAAAATCTCATTGTTGAACTTAAGGAAAGTTCGCAGCAACGAACACACCTGCAGTGTAATAATGCGAGCAACGGGTCCATGCAAACTCAGAACGGAGTTAACAGTTCGGGAAATAAAGAAAACGAATTTATTGAATCGTTGTATAAGAAGAGTTCACAGCCTCGCATACAGCATTCTGATTGGTTTGAAGTTGACAATGGGAAACCGGTTCGGTATTCAAGTTGCCATATAACCCTCGAGGATTCCTGCACAACATCCTCCGATTCCAGTAATACCGAATCCAGTTCCTCAACCATGGACCTGTCCAGAAGTAACAGTTTCCAGTATACTGACTGCAGTGAACTGAGTGTAGATGTTAGTTTCGATTATAGGGCCCAGCTGGTTTCACAACGCCATCCCGCTGCCTTCATCAGTAGGAGGAACATGGCGTCTCTGCAGGGTCTTCCTCCTTTACCGAAGAGTCTCAGTGGCATCAATCTGTTTGAAACCTGTGGGGGAAATTTACACTTCTCCCCCATGGACCAACAGCAGCTGAAACAAGATGCTTCAACCCCCAGGGGACTGACGAAGAGTGGAAGTTTCCGACAGTTGGCATCGCAGAATTCCTCCGGTAGTGGTGGGGGTGCAGGTAGCGTCGGTAGTAATAGTGGTGCAGTGAGAGTGGTACCATCTTCTTCCAGTGGACGAGGACCCACGCCCCCAACCCCTGGAGGCACCTCGCACAAACAGATTTTGCACCACCAACATTTACGAAGTCACCAGCAGAATGGTGATGGTCCGGCTCCCCCCATTGTACCGCGCGTGCGAAAACCCACGGGTTTAGACGCTCAGCTGGCTATCCTCAGGAAGGAAATGGTGAGTAGTAGGCATTTTTCAGGTTGTGATGTGTTGTGCAATCTGCTTGTTAACTGCATAGTAGGGTCATGAACTCGGACGTTGCTGTGTCCTGGGGTGCGACTTCCTCTAGTCTGGCAGTTTCCAGCGTTTCGGACGTACTTGCCCCATCTATGTTCGACGTATAAGTACTGTGTGCGCATTTGCCCTTGTGCCCTGAAGATGGAGAAATTAGTCCCTCCCAAAACGTTGGTTGCTTTCTGTCATACTACACGGCGTCACATTCCGGTAAGCAGTAATCATCGTTGTCGCTGCCGGACCAGAACGTGTTTCTCTTTCGGACAGGTTTCAGTTTGCATCTGCTTCTAGATTTAAAGTAATGCAGGGATTTCGTTATATGACCTTGCGCAAGCGCGGCATAATCTCAGAATTAGACAAGGCCAGCTTGCTTTCAGAAGGATGTTCGCAGCGTCGTAATTATATATATATATATAAAAACAACCTTATTTACAGGGGACCGCGGTGGCACAAATCGGAAGGTCGCTGTTTCGATCCCAGCTGGTGTCATTGGAATTTTTCATTGACATAAAATCATTCCGATCGCACCATGGTCCTGGGGTCGACTCAGCCTCCAACAGAAATGAGTACCAGGAATATTTCCTGGGGGGTAAAGGCGGCTGGTGTGTTGGGCTGACAAACTTACCACCATCCTGTGCCGTTGTCGTGAAATCTGGCAACCTTAACTTCCTGGAACCCTCTGGGCCACTCCAGGCCTGTAACGGGACTGCTTTACCTTTAACCCTTACTTACACAGTGTTACTAAATTTAACTTCAAACGTCTGGAAGCGGCGTGCACACGAACCTGCATTTTTTTTTTTTAAGAAGTTGGGCAATGTAAGTGTAGCCTTTGCTCTGTTACTGCACGTAATTTTATCTCCGTAAATATAAACTATTGACTCTGTCGCTTATTAATAGCGCAGAACCGATGACTTAGAAGATAAATGCCAGATATACGCCCAGTTATCTCCTTCTACATTATATATTTGGTGTTTACAATGATTCGAACTTAAATGAGTCACCCACCGCTACTTCCGCGTGTCTTCGGGTACACGCTGTTCGTTCGGCAACCTTCGTGTGTGTTCGGTAGAATGTTCTAGTATAATTAATCTCGAGAACCAAGAGTTGGAATTGCGAATGAAATTTGCGTCACTGTTTTCTACTGCAGTTTCAATTCGAAATATTTGTCATGCCAATAAATACAAGGACGTTACTTTACCTGTACCTGACAACTCTTTATTCAGACTGGACTGACGGTACGCAGCGCAGCCCTCGTTGGTTTACCATTTTGTCGTGAGTCTAGGTCCAAGCATTTTTGTTCAGCGTATTGCATTTAATATTTGGTTTTATAGGCCGTATTTAAAGAAGGTGCTGCAGATGATTTCCTTTGGCTCGTAGATATGCGTGACATCCAACAAGAACGTTCGTTGCTAGTCGAACTTGTGTGTTGAGCGAGTCGACGGGAAATAACTAGCTGCAGTTGTTAGATAAAATAATGTTTCTGTATTGAACAGTTTATACTGGAGATTGGTGCAGAAACATAGGTAGGTTATGTGAAGTGTCATTACCTGTGAAGTTTAGTAGCGTAAATTACGAAGGTTTGACACATTTTGGTTGAGTTTCAAATTAATCGAATTTCACGAAGCGCCTTCCAGCGGCTGGCAAGGGTACGTACGCCTCTAAAAATGTTGTGACTAATTAGCACCGGTGCCATGTATTGCTTCGGCAGATTCGTGCTACATGTATCCGACGTGCATACAGCATGTGCATTATAACGTCTGTTTACTCAGGTTTTGACCGCGGTGTAGTTCAGGCCTTCCTTATTCTGGGATGTTACGTGTTCCCGTTCATATTAGTGATATGACCGGTAGGTCTGTATTTCACAAGCTGGGGAAGATAATTTACAGCGCCCTGCTTACTTGTCATTTATTCCCGTACTTACACAAACAGGTCAGTTAGTGTTGAAATCAGAGTTTCAGCGATAACTTTTCTGACTTCCGGTGTCATATACAGACTGCTCGAAATAGGTTTTCCCGAAATGTTTCGGTTGGCGGGGGGGCATAATGTGGTGCTGTATCATATCCAAAATGTTATTCAGAAGGATTTCTCTACGCCGTCGGAAAAATCCTCCAGACTTTGCATAGAATTGTTGCTTTGAAGGAATCGAAATTAAAGGCAGGCTGTGTCAGTAACCGTTACTGAGACGTTTTTCACTGTTTGAGCTTGCCGTAGGTTTAACGATCAAGTTCTGCATTCTCCCCACACACTGCATTTGTGTGTTCGTGTGTATCTCAGAACAAACAGCGATTATTTCCATACACAATGTTAGCTGACTGGTTTTTATGACGCAGACGGAATGTGTTCAGTGCGCGGTAGATCTTCAGTCTGTAACTATAATTCCAGGTAATGTTCATCTTTAAAGGGTTAATATGACGACGCTGGAACTGTGTAGTGTGAAGCAGTGCCGCGATTAATTAACAATAGAGGCGATATACGTATAACGTGAGATTGAGGTGCGTTCGCGTAACCAGTTTCCGTGGAAAAACATTACGTGTTACGTATTCTGAGTGTGTGTTTGTACCGTTGGGTATTCACCATGTAAAGCTCAGGCGCCGTTTTGTCATCAGGGGCCCCGTCGGGCTGTTCCGTATTTTTCCGCATTAATAAACGGCACGATTTTCGGGGAAAAAAAGAATACTGAACATAAAGTGTGTTTTGATATTCTGTGCAGCTTCTGCCTCAAACATTTCTCGTTCTAAAAAGAATTCGGCGAAATACTGTCGTAATAGTCCATAGGCTTTCTTGTAACGTGCCCGCTATTCTTGTAAGATTTTAATGAAACTTGAATTTTCTTGGTATACTTTCGATAAAATCGCCAAATATCGAATTTTATTCAAATCTGTTCGGTGGGAACCGAGTTGTTCCGTGAGGACGGACGTACATGACGAAGCTAATAGTCGCTTTTCGCAATTTTGCGAACGCGCCTAAAAACGATTTGGGTGGGATGTGGACAAAAGCGCATGCGACCTAATTTGAGGCGATGTCACGTTGTTGTTTTTTTGAGGTGCGTCATTGTTTGCCTGGAAGGACTGACGAAAACCCCAGGATAGTCGGTGTTGCCGATAAGATCCGAACCTCACACTACCCGAATGGAAGGCAGAAGCGTTACCGTTTGAACCGACTTACGTTGCTGTACATGCGCGCGACGGCACCTCATTGCAGTTCATCGTCCAACATTGCGTGTTGCCGTCTAACGTAGTCATATCCGTTTGATGCATCTGACTGCCTGGTTCTACAGTCTTGCTTTAGTTCCCACTGTTGTGTTAACACGGTTATGTGCGGTTCGAGAACACGGCCGGTTGCTAACTGATGTGGCGTGTGTGACCTGTCGTCTGTGGCGTTGGATTGTACAGTTCGAACCCTCGGGCACACATACTTCGCCGGGGAGAGAGATGCAGAACGTAGGCAGATCACGACTTTTTTTTTTTATCATCGAGGTATGCACCAGCAAAACGTATGTACCGTCGTGGAATATTCGACACCGCCAACCACGACGGCTGGCTGGCTGCCCGGGTGGTGTCAGTTTGCACAGCTTTAAAATCGGCCTGGATTAACCGCTCCCGTCCAGACCGGCCCTGGGCTCCACCCAGCCTCCT
>Ga0123355_10021818_pt1 | contig 10259 bp, 12 predicted proteins | sample TergutEmb28metaG_3_FD_89872 | JGI IMG/M metagenome (GOLD analysis project Ga0123355, IMG submission 89872) | Embiratermes neotenicus P1 segment gut microbial communities from Petit-Saut dam, French Guiana - Emb289 P1 | ecosystem: Host-associated > Arthropoda: Insects > Digestive system > Gut ... | reverse complement strand
CCCCGGCTGCTTTCATCTTAACATCCGGACCTATATGCTTCTTAAACAACTCGATATCCTCAAGTGTTGCACCTGAAGTCCCGAACCCTGTTGAAGTTTTGATATAGTCGGCTCCTGCTTCTGTTACGATTTGACAAAGATTTATTTTTTCTTCTTCAGTCAGGTAGCAGGTTTCAATGATGACCTTTAGTATCTTTTTTCCAATTATTTGCTTGAGAACACTGATTTCTGTTCTTATTGTTGCGTACTCATTGTTTTTTACATCAGTGATGTTCACAACCATGTCGACTTCGTTTGCGCCGTCTTCGACCGCAGTTTGAGCAGCAACCGCTTTTGTTGCGATCGTATCATATCCGAGTGGGAATCCGATCACAGTGCAAATGTTGAGGTCAGGAAAAGCAGCGTGCACACGTCTGATATAGTATGACGGGATACATACCGATGCTGTTTTATATTTTATAGCTTCGTTACACAGCTTTTCGATCTCCACCCATGATGATGTCGCTGCGAGCAATGTATGATCTACGTGACTCAGAATATAGGAATCTTCCATAAATATCTCTATAAACTCTCTTTTCTATATATTGTGGGTAGCATACCATAGTTTTAGCCATATGGCAACTACATGTTGTAAAAAAAGTCCTGTTTTAGTGCACATTATTTGTGAATTTTTTGTATCTTTTTCCAGATTGTTAAAAGTTTTGCACCCTATTTCTCATCTTATCACATATGCCTCAAAAAGTAAGAAAAATGAGTTGACAGTAAGGATACAATGTGTTACGATTCAGTTACATTTTTTTGGGGGTTTTTTTTATGTCTTCAGGTACAAAGGGTAAAAAGCAAATATTGGAATATAAGGGTCACCCTTTGAGAAGAAAAGATAATATCGTATATTATGGAAGTATGACAGATAGATATATCATCATGCTTCAAATCACTGATTCTAAAGACTTTGAAGACATGACTCTTGCCACACGTATTCAGGTACAACTCCAGTATACCGATCCCGACCTGAAATCACGAGACAGAGTCGTTAAGAAAAGCGAAAAAACCAGCTTCTACGAAGCAATGGACGTTGCAGCGGTTTGGCTCGAAAGAGCTCTAGCTGCCGGATAATAAGCTTCTCTTACAAGGTTAATATGATAAAAACAAATGGCTGCTTTCGCAGCCATTTAGTCATTGTATTAGACTTTCAAGTTTTTCAAGTATTCCTTCAGCCAGGGACCTGCTTCAGGGTGTTTTAAAGCAAACTCGATCGTTGCCTCCATGAAACCTGCCAGATTTCCGGTATCATAACGTTTAGCATCAAAGTCCACCGCAACCATTTGAGACTGCTTACACAGAGTACAAAGACCATCAGTGAGCTGTATCTCACCGCCATGTCCCGGTGGTGTATTTTCCAGAATAGAGAAAATCTCTGATGTCAGCACATATCTGCCTAAAATAGCGTAGTTGGAGAACTTCTTTTCAGGCGGCGGCTTTTCGATCACGTCAAGCATGCGGAAAATACGTTCTTCAAGCTCTTCGATCTTTAATGAACAGTACTTACCAACATCCTCATCGCTGACCTTCTGCGCACCTACGGCAGATGCCTTGTACTTTTCCGCAGCATCAATAAGCTGTTTTGTAACAGGCTTTTCTCCGACCATTATATCATCACCGAGTAAAACCGCAAAAGGCTCATCACCAACAAAACTCTTTGCGCACCACACAGCATGACCGAGCCCTTTTGTCTCTTTTTGTCTTACAAAGTAGATGTTGGCCAGTTGGGTCGGATAACGGACACTCTCGTAGTATCCCATTTTATTAGAGCGTTTAAGACTCTCCTCAAGCTCGGGAGCATAGTCAAAGTAATCCTCGATCGCGTGTTTCCCACGATTTGTTATTATAAGTATATCCTCAATTCCTGAATCAACAGCTTCTTCGACGATATATTGTATTGCCGGCTTATCAACGAGTGTGAGCATTTCCTTTGGCACAGACTTCGTCGCGGGAAGCATTCTTGTCCCCAAACCTGCGGCAGGTATTACGGCTTTCCTTACTTTCATATAAATGACCATTCCTTTCGATTTTCTTCTGACACAAAACAACCATGAAAAAGGATGGTCATTTCGTGCATGAATTGCGGTTCCCGTCAGGGGAGCAATTGGCACATTGCTATCGTTTGTTTGAATTTATTCAAACTAACCATTTCCTCCGGTATATAGATTATTAAGTTTATCAATAAATTTTGTTTTCGGTAAGTATATCATCAGCGGCAGACCCAGTACGTATAAAACCACTAACTGACCCAGTCCAACCCACAATCCGTACGTAACAAATGTTAGCATGAACAAGTTGGTATCACTGAATCCGACCATATAGAAAGCGATCAATGCGCCAATGATCACGGCGTTGAAGATCACAGGGGGAAAACAAGCGAATGCTTTTACAAGTACTTTTCCTTTGTCGCGCGCCTTCTTACCTATCAGCATAGTACATGTTGCTGCTAACAATGAAGCCAATGAACCCGCAACTACATCAAGCAAACCATACGGGCTGAGCAGATTCGCTATAATGCAACCAATAAACAATCCGGGAACGGCTGTAGGAAAGAAAAAAGGAAGAATACAAAGGACTTCGGCTATTCGCAGTTGCACAGGAGTATATGCTAAAGGTATGACTGCAAATGTCAAGCCGGCATAAAGTGCTGCAACTACTCCGGCAAACGCTATTTTTCGAACATTGATCTTCATGACTCTCATTTCCGGCACGATGAAAAAATCGCACCCTACTTATTTAAACATCCACAGTAATCCTGTCTGTACAGTCCAAACTCTTTTGATAGTTCAATCGACCGCTTATATCCGTTGCTTTTCTTAAAGTCGGAATTTAAATAGCTTACACCATACTCATCAGCTAAATGCTTACCGATCTCATTTATCAGCTTCGCATTCTTATGCGGGCTGACTGTCAGTGTCGTAGCGAAAATGTCGTAGCCTTCTGCCTTAGCTCTTCGCGCGGTTTCTTTTAGACGAAGCTCAAAGCAAATCCGGCATCTCTCTCCGCCTTCCGGTTCTTCACGCAAAGACAACGCCGCAGATGTAAACGCGGCATTGTCATACTCGCATTCAAGTAGCTTCACAACAGGTAAAAGAGATGCCTCTCTCAGGAGTTTCGACAGTTCTTTTTTTCTCTTTTCATACTCATCATGCGGTTCGATGTTCGGGTTATAAAATATTAACGACACGTTATACTCCGGCATCAAATATTCAAGCACATGAGTCGTGCAAGGCGCACAACAGCAATGAAGCAAGATATTAGGCTTAAGCTGATCCCCCGAATTATCCATCAGTTAAATCAGAAATACTTCTTGATCCTTTCCGTAGCCTTGTTTATATCAACACTTATCGTGATCGTAAATTTAATATGTTCTTTTATTCCAAAGTTCTCGCACCATTCAAAGAAATCCTCTGCCTCTTCATCGACATCCTTACCAATGATCTGTAGAACACTGTCGATAAAGATATGCGTTATATCGTAATTAGCTGAGTAAAGACCACTGATATAACCCTTCAGAAAATCAAATCCGTTAAAGTCATACTGGGAAGCATCGATCAATCTGACTTTATGTGGAATATCGTAGGTAAACTTTGCGGACCTCGCAATGCATACGGTGTCTCCATGCTCATGATCAACAGCCTCATTAACTATCTCGATCAGTTTTTTTGTCTTTCCTGAGCCCTTAACACCCATAATCAACCTAACCAATTTAACCAGCCCCTTTCATTAAATCAATAAATCCAACATCAAGTTGAAATCGTTAAAATCATATTATCATCATAGACCGAGTATAGCAAACAAGTTTTTCTTGTAAGCCTCAACACCCGGTTGACCAAATGGGTTGACCCCTGAAATCAGTGAAGAAATAGCACATGAGCGCATGAAAAAATATGCAAGTGCTCCAAAAGAAGCCGCAGAAAGTTTCGGCAGACATAACTCCAGCACCGGCACACCTCCGTCGATATGAGCTTTTTTAACAGCTTCCGATGCGGAAGTGTTTATCTTGTGCATATCAAAACCGGCTATTGTGCTAATTTTATCTTTGTGTAAAGGACCGCCCGGAATAGCCGAGGTTACCCTTGACTTATCAAATGTAACGAACGTTTCAAACAGAGTGCGCTCTCCTTCTTGAATTAGTTGACCCAGTGAATGCAAGTCCGCAGAGTAATCAGCATATGCCGGGAAAATACCGATCCCCTCCTTACCTTCACTCTCGCCAAAGAGCTGCTTCCACCACTCACCGGTAAAGCGAAATGCTGGCTCAAAGCATGCTAGCATCTCGATCTTTTTCGATTTCCTATAAAGTACCTGACGAGCAGCGGCATAAAGACATGCGTCCTCCACACCGTTTTCGAACTCTTCCTTCGCTCCTGACATCATTTCGTCTATATCTATACCTGCAACAGCACATGGCAAAAGACCAACAACAGTAAGGACTGAATACCTTCCACCCACCTCAGGCGGCATTTCGAGATATGCATAACCGTCGCTTTCAGCCATCTTTATAAGTGGCGAACCAATATCCGAAGTAACATAAAGTCGATCCTTAAGCCCGGCAGCACCGTATTTTTCCTCCAGCATCGCTTTGAAAAAGCGCAGTGCGATAGCCGTCTCGATCGTTGAGCCTGATTTTGAGACAACATTGACGGAAAAATCTCTATCTCCGATAAGCTCAATGACTTGATTCAAATATTCCCCGGATGCATTATTACCGGCAAAATAGATGTCCGGAGTCTCTTTCTTCATAATATTGTAGTTTGGAGAAATAGCATATTCGATCGCAGCACGAGCACCCAAGTATGAACCTCCGATGCCCAAAACAACAAGCACTTCCGACTCACCTTGGATTTTTTTCGCTAAGCTTTTGACCTTTTTGGAGAGCTCCTCGTTATAATCTGACGGAACTTTTGTCCAACCGTTTTCATATAGCGTTTGGAGTTTTTCAAGGGGCTGAGTAGTGTCTATCGCCCGAACTTCGCTCTCTTCAATAAAGCCTAACGCTCCTTTGATATTAACTTTTACCACTATATAGACCTCCTGCAATATTTTTAAGATTGCGCTTGTGTGCTGAATTTGACTATTGGTATTTTAACACTTAAGCATAAATTGTACAATGGTTGTGAGCGTCTCAAATGTATAAATTCTATGAATTTTTACACTTTGTCTTCTTCCTCAGATTTCCTGTCTTTCAGCCATTCCTTTAGATTCCAGAAAGCATACAACGGCAAGATGTCATCTTTATCGTTATCCATTGAAGTCAAAACAGACTTTGTCGGCTTGAACTTGATCGTGTACTGTAATAACGATCTGGTACGGCTGGCGCTGCCGGCTTTTGCTACAACAGGGATGATATCGCTACCGTCCTGAACGATAAACTCAACCTCCGCCCTGCCGGGATTTTCCGCAGACCAGTAGTACAGATCGCTCTCATATATCCTCTTAAGCTCACAACATACGATATTTTCTATCAAGGCACCTTTTATCTCTTTGAAATCCCCTGATTTATCGATAATAACAGATGCAGGAATACGTGCAGTGCGACGCAATAAGCCTACATCACACATATAAAGTTTAAAATGCGTATGGTCAACATAGCTCGATAGCGGAATATCGGGCTTTTCAACATGCTCGACTACATAAACCAGCCCGATACGGATCAACTTATACAAAGCATCTTCCAAATCCTTGGCACGCCAGCTCTTTTTCACCTTACTGAAAATAAACTTTCGATTTTCCTTAGCCAGCTGTGCAGGGATCGCATTCCAAAGAGAGTTCAGCTTCTGTGAAGTCGATGCAGGCTTAAACTTAGTGAAAGTATTTTCGTAGCTGCTAATGATCCTGCTTTGTAGCTTTTCGACCGTCTCAATTCTTTTATTCTCTATCCACGATTGTACAACCTCCGGCATGCCGCCTACGATCTGATAGTCATTGAACAAATCTTCAAGCTGTGCGCTAAAAGTCTTGAGAGCATCATCCCTGAAAGCACTCTCTTTTAAATGCATTGCTAGCATAGAGTTCTGAGCAAGCAGAAACTCATAAAAGTTCATCGGGAATAACGTCAGAGTGTCGATTTTTGGTAACACTCTATCAAGAATCGTACTTGCTGCAAGTAAGTGGTACTCAGAAGCATCATTTGAAAAGAATTCCAATGATGCGAGTGCACGCTCACATGAATGGATGCCGTCAAAAATCAAAAGTGTCGATTCGGGATTTATATCCTTTCCACGTATTAGTGATATATCCTTTATTATCCGGTGCGGATCCAAATTTCGCTCAAATAAACCGCTCAGGTTTAAGTCCTCTTCAAAGTTAAAATACAAGACATCCTTGTAAAATCTCGCACCAAACTCTTTAAGGAGATATGTTTTACCACATTGCGGTACACCTTGAATCAGCAATGGTCTTTTATTTGGGTCCTCTCTCCAATCGACCAGATCATCAGTTAATATCCTACGCACAGCTCACCTCCGACGATTCTCCAAGCAGTATCCGGTGCGGTTATAATACCATGTTATTCGTTATCAGTCAACATTATTATACCATTACGCAACACTTTTCTCTGCATAATAATACCCTAGCAAGGCTTTTTCATGCCTCGCCAGGGCACACTGACCGCATCGGTTTTGGTTGAACCTCAAAATGAGGTTTAACCTAATTATCCGAACTTATAATGCTTTCTAACAGGCTTAGTTACCTTCCACACACATGAAAGCCCTGCCGGGAACTCAACGAAATCCCCTGCTCCGAAACTCACACTGCCGCCATCGAACTCTACTGTTACTTCGCCTTCGGTCAAAATGCATTGCTCTCGCTCATCATAGTGCCAGTTGAACTCAGACACTTCACATCCCCACGTAGGTTTCCTGCTAAAAGCCTCAACCTCTGCCTCTGTAGGCTTCCTGACTAATATTTGCATATGCTTCTCCCTTCATAACTCATTTGCTAAGACCATATTCAGTGACCGTTCTCCTGTATTGATCGGGCATACCGATGTCATATCGTATCCCATCGACAGCAACACCAACTGCGCCAAACTTCTTTGCAACAGAATCAAGCGCAGGAGTGAGCTGTAGCTCACCCTCATTATCCACATACTCCGCAAAGCTCTGTGCAAGTGATGAAAACACTTGAGGCGTCAGAACATACATGAACACACCATAATACTTACCCTCATGGATAAGCTCTGATTGGGCAACACTCTGTGAGGGTTTCTCAATAATGGTAGCCAGTTGAAAATCACTGTTTTCGATTTTTACGATTCCGTAGCTGGTAACATCAGATAGAGACACCTCAAAAATGCCGATAGTCAATGACTCTGATTTTTCATATGCATCAATCAGTTGTGTTACACAGGATTTATCTGCTTTTGACTTAAAAAGATGATCCCCAAGCATTAGAAGTACCGGTTCATCGTTTGCAAAACTGTTGCTTTGTAACACTGCATGTCCAAAACCAAGTGCTTCTCTCTGATACACATAGCTTATTCTGCTTCTTATCTCAACGATACTATCATTATACCTTTGAAGATACTCAGGGAGTTTGCTCTTTTGCTCGTCAGACAGTGTTTCGAATAAAGTATCATAAAGCTGTTCCTCACCCGGTCGTATAATGAGACAGATCTCCTCGATCCCGTCTTCTAGTAAAGATTCGAGCAAAATTAAAAGCATAGGTTTGACCAGCTTATCTGAGTCCACTATGGTCAAGAACTCTTTCTTTGTCACTTTTGTCGCCGGGAATACCCTTGTCCCGTAGCCTGCGAGCGGTATTACAGCTTTTCGCACTGCTGACGTCTTTGGTACAGTAACACTAAAGCTCTCAAGTCCAAGCGCATCTTGCAGGTATGCTTTAAGTGCATCTACATCTTCTAAACTCTTTGCTATAAATTGCACGGTCCCGTCGCCTTGTGAACCAACACCTTTTCCGCCATAAGTCCACTGCTGTATATTTTTATCACCAAGCACCTTATGCAGCACAGGCGATTCCAGCGCTTCAGGTGACAGCGGAGCAGCGTACTTATCAAAGTTCTTTTGCGCCTCGACCATTAAAGCACCAATACGCTCCGCATCGCCGGTTGAAATTGCAGAAATAACATCGATGATACTCTTTTGGTTTATTTCTCCCAGCAACTTATGCAAACCTTTATGTGCGTCTGATTGTGGATATGGATAAGCAGAGTTAAGGTCACGCAAAATCGCTATTGTATCCTTTGAAGCATTTAGGTCTGCAAATACAAAATGAAGAGGAGCACCGATCTTCACCGTTGAAACATCCAGTTTGTCTCCATCGAATCGCATGTTAACGATCCCGCGTCCGTACGCCACAGCTTGATCAAGCCTGCCACAACGTGAGGGCGTAAGTTGCTCGCCTCCGTAGGCAGCCTCCATTTCGCCACGAGTTGTGAGATTCAGTCCGTAGATTTGATTAAAAGCACGTGCCGTCAGTGTGCAAATCGCTGCTGAGGAAGACAATCCCTTCTTTTGCGGCAATGTCATTTTCGTACAATCGATCTTTACGCCGCCAATGAGATGATAATTGAGCATATATGCCGCAACACCGGCTACATATGAAAAGAAACCACCTTCGGCTGCCGCCTTTTGCAGCTCAGTGAGCTCCATATTATATTCAATGGAAATAACATTTCCATCATTATCAAAGGATTTGATGATCAGCTTTTCCGATGCGGATGCCGTTGCATGGATCCCCTCTTCAGTACAAACGACCAGTGCTTGACCCGGCAGGATCTCGGCGTTGAACTTACGCATCTGACCAGCCCAGTCAGAGTGCTCACCAAACAAACACAACCTACCCGGAACAAATAGATCTATCTCACCATCAATAACACTAACTATCTCACTCATAATATATATCCTTCACTTCTAATTCACTTCGTTACGTATTTTCTTATAGCTTCTTCTACAGTAGAATTTAGCGTTTGCCCATGCGCAGCAGAATAAAGAACAAGAGATTTATGAACCTCCGGGGACACTCTCACATTGAACTTCCCTTTGTAGGCACGTTGCGGTTCTATACCTTCCTTTGCACAAAAGTCAAGGTAGTCATCGATCGCACTTTCAAAATCAAGCTTCAAGCTATCAATACTATCGCCCTCGTATGAAATAAGACCTTTTATGCCCAACACCTTACCAAATAGTACACCATCTGAAGAAGAATATTCAACCGTCCCATAATATCCTTTATACTCCATCAAATCACTCATATGATATTCTCCTTTTCTAGAATCTCTAGCACCTGCTTTACTTGATACTCTGCCAGTTCTTTTCTGGGGTGTGGTTTATGCAATATAATTGGAATATTACCTTTCAGAAAAATTACACGTGAACCACTGGTCTTCCCTTTATTTGACATAACAAATCCTAATGACATTAATGCAGCTTGCATTTCTTTAAAGCTTACATTCTTTGGATTTTTCTTTATTCGCTCTATCAATTTCTCTTTAGTACTCACACTCACCACTCCAAGCTAAGTGTACCATACTAACGCAAGAAGAGCAACTACTTTTTAGTGGCATTTGAGTATAATGCATGATGTTGTAAAACTCTTGACAGTATAGCGGTATACCGTTATACTGTCAAGAGTGGAGGAAAAATGCTATGGACATTAATTTAATACTTAAGAATAGGAATATGACAAAGTACAGGTTGGCAAAGAGAAGCGGTGTACCTCAATCTACTGTCCAGGATATATGCAATGGCAAAACAGAACTACATAAGTGCACCGCAGAAACTGTCTACAAAATTGCAAAAGCATTAGATATTTCCGTTGAGTCTATGATAGCAGGCAGTGTCGATTACCGACCATCATTTGAGCACTTCAAAAGCACTATTTGTCATATGGTCAATGATATGGGTGATTTTGACTTCATTATACATATACTGGAAACAGATAAAATTCGCTCTCTTTATAACAAAGAATGGTATCCTGAATGCCTCTATTTACTTGCAATGTTAGATTACCTAAGCAAAGAAAATGACATATCAATCTGCAGCGAGTACAATGACCTTCGCCGTGCGCGTTTGAGCAAAATACTTTATCCGCTTGGAGTGCTTACAAGGCGCTTTCTAAGCGGCAGCGATGAACCCTTGCAAGAAAGCCTTGAGCAGGCAATTCCGGAGTTTTTAAAATATAACATAGTTGAAAGCGAGATACGTAATGTCGTCTAATGTACCAATTTCAAAAGAAAACTTAGATACATACCT
>Ga0123355_10021817_pt1 | contig 10259 bp, 3 predicted proteins | sample TergutEmb28metaG_3_FD_89872 | JGI IMG/M metagenome (GOLD analysis project Ga0123355, IMG submission 89872) | Embiratermes neotenicus P1 segment gut microbial communities from Petit-Saut dam, French Guiana - Emb289 P1 | ecosystem: Host-associated > Arthropoda: Insects > Digestive system > Gut ... | reverse complement strand
AAGTGTGCTTCAGTACTAGGAATGTACAAAGATCTGAAAGGGTTTGGAATTCCTCATGCCTAAGAATGATGTATTGAGTCTCGCGAGCAATGCCGGCGGAGTCGAGAAAAATAACGCCGCGCCGCACCGCGCCCCGCCGTGACGAGCGTCTCTCCTCGACGCCCTCTTCAGTCTCACTGGCGCACAACCTTCAAGACTAACATTTTTAAGGGATTTCTTCTTACTTCTTACTTCTTCTACTCGCTAGCTCCTTGAGGCCCTTCGCGCCATCTATCGGCAAGGAAAGTGAATTAATAAGAGACGCCTGGAAAAAGAATTCCCGACGCCGAGCGCCTTCGTCTTGAAGGAAGCTGCGGCAAGAGACAGAGTTACTTTAAGAAAGTCTCTAAGAAGTAGCGGGTTGCGGAAGAGCGAGGGAAAGGATCGGAAAGAGACGGAATTGGATTGGGGACGGCGACGCGAGTTCGTAGGGAGGAGAGAGCTGGCTCTCATTTCTTCGTCTTTCTTCCTGTTTTTCTCTTCTTTTAAGAATGGAGTTCCAATATCAGCTATTGAACACTGTAAGGGCTACCGTATTGAAAATTTGTATGACTGTGAAGATTCATTTGGGTTGTGACGCTGTGAAGTCTGCTATAAATGTACGGAACTTCCTTCTCTGTAACTTTAGAACAATTGTACCAGTCTATACGGAGTCCTACCCCACAAAAACCTTTGTGATTTTTAGTCACTTCTCTGAGAACCTCCAATCTGAAACAGCTAGATTTTAATAATTTGATGAAATCACCTGTTTAAATAGACCTGTACTTATACAGACATATAATTTTACATTTTGTTTCATACGAGGTAAGAAGAGATGCAGACATATTCTCTCATTCTAAGAGAAGAACACTGATCGAATTTGTCTGAAACAGCGGGAGAGTATTTAGACTTAAGTGAGAGGTAATTAGCTGGAAGATGTGAGGACATTCACCTACATCGCTTTCATGGTGATCTGCTTAACTCTTTCAAGGCTGCGATTTGTTTGAAGTAGACACAGTTCGTACCGCGCAGTAAACACTCCCCGCAACGTTTATAAATACCACTCATCTAATCTTGTATAGACAGAGAAAGCACGGGGAAAGTACAAAACACAAAAATGCCCTACTATTAAACCAGGTGGTATATAAATTAAATATTTGACTTTGAAGGGTTCGTAATTGAGTCTTCGATATGTGTTATTAGGGTTATCAGTCAAGGAGAATGATATAAACTCTACTGATATGACCTCAGTTTGTGGGAAATATGAAATATACAGAAAGTTTCTATCGCTGAGTCTGAAGAGAAGAGACGGCTTTTCTTGTCCAGAGTCTGAATTATTACTTAAAATTAGATACACATTAGAACAGGAGGTATGATGGTGTAGACTGGAATCGAAACTAGTAAAGGCCTATTGTTCACACTAATTTAATCATAGGCTTATTGTATCACATGTTGTGTTTGGTGTCGTAATATGTGAAAAGTGTTAACAGGTATACGACTAACTTCAGTTCCCTTGCAAGTAAACAGGCAACTTCTTGTCAAACCGAAATGTTTAAAGGAGAATTTTGTCAGTAACTTTGGCTAACCGCCTTTGTTTTTTTCTCTTTTTCGCAAATTTAATAAGACTTGGCACTGAAATCTGAAATTACTGCTGTGGTAAATCGCTAAACAAGGATTTCAGAAAACTTGACTCGGATGTAAATCTGCATTTGTACTAGACGTCAATAATGTACGGAGGTCAGTACCTAGCTCTACTGTCCTGCTGATTTGTTCTAAGCAGAAATTCGACTGCAGAGGTATTCTGAAAGTTCTGGTAAATTCCCCCCACCTCGATGGAGTTGAAACCCCAGTCAGCGACTTACAACGTACAGTTTAAGAAATTACGATTTAAGTAATTCATGGCTGGTTGATTGGTAGTTTGTATAAAGAGGTTCTGTCATTTGCATTTGTTATAATATATATCAGAAAATAAATTAAATTGTGATTAGCTTCACAATTTTTATTAGGCATACGTATAACGTGAGAAGAATTGGAGCTACATTCATATATCCTAACAGGGCAATATTCCATAAGAATGAGAAAATTCAAGAAGAAATAAAATCAGGTTAAGTAACCTCGAGGACCAACCTCGTATCCCTTCTTTTCATTAACTTTACAAACTAGTGTTTTATACAGAAGTTATCAAGTTTGAACAAACAATAATTGTAACATGTGTTACAATGAAGGATTTGATGAAATATCGAGGCTTGGTGGGCCTCTGCCTCAGTGGCGGGCCAAAGTGCAAACAATCTTGAACCTTTTGGGTCCACAGAACGAGGGGTGCTTCTGCCCTACCTCTGTAGGTCTTGGCTACTTACCACAGATTCTGCTCCGTGGAGTTGTTACATCAACTTCAGACAGGGCAACTGTTAGGCATTTTACCCACTTCATGAATGTGAGAAAGTTCATAAAACAAGAGTGTCTCAGCTGAAAATCTTCGTGATTATTTTTCGTTCTATCCAAGTAACTGCCGATATTCCAAATGGAAATAGAATGCGGCTGTACCATATCCAGTTGTTTAGCTTGTATTACCTCAGACCAATTATCCGATCATGAACCATTAGCATTGACACCAGACGGAGGCGAGTTGTCATATTCACGCTCCGGCATCTTTAACTCCTGAGAAACAGCTCCAGTATCCCACCGGATATTATAGTGTATGGGCCTAAGGTCTAGTCTAGACAGTGAGGGGAAATGAATCTTTGCATCTGCAGGGAATTGAACTCTGGATGGAGAAACACTTCTTAGACGTGATAAGGAATGTGCTTTTCCTTTCGATCTTGCAACTAATTAACTCTTTCCAGTGAACCGAACCCTTTTTGAGAAGCTAGTAGTTGTAGAGTTGGTCAAGCATTTCGATTGTATTTTATGGAACAAGATGTTTTAGTACCACTTAAAATACCCGTCCTTAGCTGCTCGCCGATTCCGAGGGCGTTCATAGCACTGTGTAACATGTTGTTGTCACATAGGGAGGTAAACTCTATTGTTACCACAAGCTGGAGGACCACCCTTGTCTATCGCATAACAGGACAGCGTTGCGCGTGCGTGGTAGCTATTTTTCTTCAAACTAAGTAAATTCTCTGCTGACACATGCAGAGTGAACTTCTATTTAGACAGGGCTCGGACTCGAAGTGCAGACTTCCATCAGGTAGTGATTTGGGACTCAACGTCCGCTGCAGGCAGTAGGTGAACCGCACCTAGGGGAGTTCAGCCCCTGCTAATTTTACACAGGTGAGGTGTGGTCCAGAGGCTGCGCACAAGATGGACCGATCTGGTCGTGTCAGCGCATCGTCTTGCGGTTTCTGTTTGCGGTTTGTATCAAGAGGGTTATGGGCGGGGTTGTGGGGCTGCTAGATGGGTGGGGCTGCTCTTCCAAACCACACGGAATTACTGGACGACTCGAGTCTTCGGCGCAGATAAGGAACAAGTGGGGAGGTAAATGTAACCACACCTCAATAGCTGCTCATTTTGACATGGCGGAAGATTGTGTACTTTGGAAACATCTTGCAGTAACTCTGCAGTCAGAGGCAGGCACAAGAAAGTGTCGCTACTTGAACCACAAAGTGAGACTTTGGTGTGCTTGCAGACACGCATATTATGAAGAAAACGTGGATAGTTTTAACTACTTTTGTTATGATGCTTTAAATTAAATCGCCAAACGATTAAACATATATTTGTACAGTTTATAACTTTACTCGTTTATTTTAAAATCTTGATATCTGTGTCAGATTCGTGGCTAATATCACAAGGTGCAAAGGTAAATCAGTTCCATTACAGGCCCGAGGTGCCTAAAGGGTTCCAGGAAGTTAAAGTTCCCAGATTTCGTGACAATGGTCCAGAATGGTGGTAAAGTTGTCAGCCGTATGCACCGGGCGCCTTTACCCCCAGGAAATTCTCCTGATACTCATTTCTGTTAGAGGCTGAGTCGACCTAAGGGTCATAGTGCGATCGGAAGGATTATGTCTATGAAAAATTCCATTGACACAATCTGGGATCGAACCAGCTACCTTCCGATTTGTAGCACAGCACCCTAACCACTATGCTACCGCAGTATCACAAGGTGTAGCAAGTAAAATTACACTTTTCGTGACGTAAATGTGAGTTCTATGAGACACGAGATTTACCACAACAGCCTTGAATATTCATTTTCTAGGATTACAGCCGCTTAATTTGAAACAAGGGAAATAATTATCTGTTGTAAGGGTCATATCCTGTTAAGAATATCGCTGTCTTATGGAGTATAACGCCGTGTAGCTTGGTATATAAGAACTTGGTCTACATAGGTAATTATACGAATATCACAGCAGATGGGCGTTTTGTCAACACCGCTGTGTGAACCTCAAAAGTGGCAGTACACGAAACTTTACAGACAACTGCAGACACGTTCGCTCGAGCGATAAAGCGTCGGTCTAATCAGGGGTGTGAAAGGGCGGCACAACGGCTATCCTCAGTGAGCGTTCACACAACGTACCTCAGTTCCTCCGAGAAAATCTCGGGACAAAACCTCTAATTGGGCCCCTATATGTTTGTCTTAAATTCTTCACGATTCGTCACTTTTTAGTCATTCTACCACGCTATGCCATGTAGTCTGACTGATTTCAGCGTTGTTAAATAAAAAATAAGTAAATATACCTACGAGTATATTGCTCGTGTTCCCACATACCTTGTCATTTCTGAAAATCGTGCAACCAAATACGGGTTGACTTTCAGTAATGTAGTTCTACTTTAAAAATATAAGAAAACGTTACCGCCCGCCTTCTCTTAAGTAATATAGCTTAAGTACAGGGGTGCTGATAAGTCCTTAGCCAGACTAGGAAGGAAACAATCTAATGTTTCTGTCAGAATAGCGTGAATTTCCTTCGGTGTCTTGCCTTGCAGGAAAAAAAAAATACATGATGACAGCTCGCGTCTCGATGTTGTTGAAATCACGCGCGTCCCTGACATGCTTCCGAGCTTGTTTCCTCCCTAGTCGGGCTAAGGACTTATCAGCACCCTGGTATGACTAAATATCCAAATTTGATACTCTTCTTCACAAAGGTTTTAGGCCTATTAGGCTCTTCACACAAAAGATTTATTTTTAAAAAGTTTTTAAATTTGAGCAAATCCTGGCGAGGATAAGCATATTCAAGTTTGGGCGGGTTTCCAGGCCATTTTTTTTTCTGAAAGTTCGAAGTAACGCTGAATTTACAGAAGACGTCACAGACAAGTTATTATGGTCTTTTATTTTCGTGGCAGCACAAGTTTTACATTATGGAGTCTCGGGTTTCATCGTGCTTACAAAATGCTCACTCTCCAACACAGTGAGTAGGTCTACTGTATGGATCACACGATTTACCCAGAACTTGTGTTTCATGAATGATTTCCAAAACAAAGGTCAATCATTTGTCGAAACATATTCAGATCTTTGTAGTACACACGCAGTATGTTTTCTGCTCAATATAACGTGAGGTTTTAAATACAATTTCTGCATTACATCAAGCACTAATAAGCTGCAAGACATAAATATTGCTTTTTAAAATTATTGATAGAAAGTCCAAGAAAAATTAAGATAAATAAAAAATGTCGGCCCCACGTAGAGCCAAGACATGCAATTGATCGATATTTAATAAAAATAAATAAAAATGTAAGGTTTAATTTCACAGGCGCCTTCGGCGGAAGAAATTACAGGGTTAAGTGTCCATTTGCATGTTCTTCAAATTACGAAACTTCGTGTGGAAAAAATGTGGTGAACGTTAAAAAGAGAAACGATAGCAAAACTTTTCTACAGTGCCTAAGATATATTAAGTAAATATAATGGCTAAGTGGACGATTGATTATTTAGTTACAGCAAATAATCTTTAAATCCCCTTGCAACTGCTGTTTGATAACGAAAGCGAAATTTGGTTACATGAAAAACTCGTATCTGATTAACGGAAAGGTATGAACTACAGACATCAAGGCTGTTGTGTTCATGGTTATTGCACAAGTTAAAAGAATATTAAATGGGATTTTATAAGCTGTTTGATTCTGCACGTGAAAGACGCATTGTAATATGAAATTTCACCTATAATTAAAAAATCTTATTTCAAAGCCCATTTAGGATATTTTTGTGTTGTTTCCTAATCGTGATATCTTTATGAATTATTGAAGCTCTTGTTTTCATTTATACTGCCTTATCTATAGCATATCGCTGATTTAAAAATCCGTGAAACAGTAAGACTTAAAAATGTCGATCTAAAACTTATGTCTCATTTTTCTTTGCACGTTCTGTTCGCTCCGTTATATACTTAGGAAACTGATCTTCAGATTGACGTTAAAATCCACAAGGATTATCGTGCAACTTTTAAAGCGCTTTGTTTTTTGTCCGGTATTAATTCATCAACAGCATTCCCAAATTGGCCTAAGAAATTCGAGGTTAAAAGTGGATGGAGGAGATTGCATAATGAGGAGCTCTATGATTTGTGCTCCTTAACGAATACTATTCGAGTAATCAAATAAAAAAGTATGAAATGGGTGGCTTGTGTAGCATGTGTTGAGGAGACGAGAAGTGCAGAGAAATTTTTGGTGGGGTAAACTGAAAGAAGCTAATTGGAAAAAAAAAAAATAGATTTTGATGGAAGATAGAAATAATTTGGATCTCCAATTTGGGATTACGGGCTGGATTAAACCTTTGACACCTAACGACGACTATAGTGGTCGTACCGCACCGCTAACCTCTAAACGTTACATTTTATATATTTATTCAACAAATACACGTACTGAATATTTTAAACATGGTATATACTCTCCGTTTTTTCCTCTTCAAAATGCAGTTTGTTTCATAAATCTAACGTATTTGGTTCCTGTATTAGTCACATTTTATATACAGGATGTGCTAAAATTAAACAAATAATTCCGGCGCCAAAACGTTAATCTCGCTCAGGATAAGTACATGTATTGAGCTGCTGTGAGCGCGACAATCAAGTTTCATTTTTTATAAAATGCGGGAATTTCTTCACTGAGGAAATGTGAGCTACTAAATAGGAGTTATTTGGTTTATATTTACTTAGTAAATTTTTGGAACTATCCAAAATTAAATTTTAAAACAACCTATCCAAATGTTCTCAAAGTTTATTAATGTTGACCGACAGCCGGAGAGAACCAAAGAATTTAATGGCGGAATAGTCTAGTATACGGTAATATCTGAATGAGGCAATCTTATTAAATTAAAAAAAAATAGGTAAGGATGAAGAAGTTCCTGGATAAAAACGTGAATGAATTTTATGAGATAATTAGCCTTTTTATCATTCCAGAATAAAAACTTTAAGGGTCAAGGAGTAAAACAAGATAATACGAAGTTCCGGCCTGAATTCATTTATCTCACCTGTCCAGCAATAGAATTTTGTGTGTGCAGTGTGGGTCCTTCGGTTTACAGAGAAGCAATTAATTTCTGGCTATTCTGAAAGACTATCGCATTTTCCAGGAATCGCACATAATGGTCTGTAAATTAATACGAAGTTAAAATTGCAGGATAATGGCAGCCTACTTACCACCATAATACCTGGTAACTGTATTTATTATTTATGGTACAATATAGTTTATGGTTGAGAGTTAGCACTGTTCTTTGTGTTCTGGAGGTCCTGAGACCGTATCTTGGTTCGGAGTAATGGCGCCTGCAGCGAAGTTTAGGTTGTTGCATTAGCACAACCAGGGAATTTGACATAATCTAACTTTTGATATTGACCCTAATATTCTCCCGCTGGAGGCATGGGTGTCTGTATCTTGTGAGTGTTACGTGCTGCCAATGTAGAGGTCTTCGCGACGGACTGCCGATCCCCGTCCAGAGGCGTCTTCGCGAGTGTACGTGTGTCATTGATTTATGAAATGAAATAATAAACTTCTACACTAAAAATGAGTAAATAGAAAGAGATGATGAGACAGAGGTAAGAATAAATAGAAGAATGTATTTAATAATTTATTAAACGAATAATAAAACGTCAACATACTCAAAACTGAACTTCATACTGTCTAAGAATGAATTATATATTTGCTATTTTTTAAATATATATCTGGTTACTTGAAGTATAGGTTACTTGATTCAACTTGCAAAAAAAAAAATCCTGTTGGATTTTATGGGTCCGAGACCAATTATCCTGATTGAGGCCTTCCGTGGTGTTCCTCATTGTCATGAGACAAATGCTGAAATAGCATATCATGTATTATTTCATGTTCAGTGTTCACCAACAAACCTACCATTACGTGCTGCACGGCAAGCTACTGCGAGAGTTGTTAATTAAATCACATATAAATATATATATATATATAAATATATACAGACCACATTAATTTAAAGGCCGGGGGTGGGCTTAGGCATATCGTGGCAGGCCACAGGTGTGGATAATGAACGAGCAAATTCGTCACCGTAATTAAAAATTCCTTCAAATAGCAGAATGATCACGTGTATTTTGGGCGGCTTAAATTTAAATGCCAGTGGGTAGACAGCAGAACACGAAAAGCTTACAAAAAGTTTATATGAAAAATTGTGTAACAAATATTAAATTTCCCTATATGAGTCACTTCTCATTACATTAAATTTATAATTTCTAAAATTAATATGAAATGGGAGCTTAAGATTCACATAACTTATGCCGCAACTGTGAAATTCAGCGCGACATGCCGTGTAAATTCGACCTGCTTACAAAACCTCAATGTTGCATATTGCAGTGCATTATAATAGCTGAGTTTTTAACCCCGCAAGGCCCAACCCACCTTAATATTTAAACATTCTACCTTCAGTCCACAGAATACATACATATTTTTTGTGTGTTCTCAGAACAAACAATTATTTTCTTCTACTGTACTAACTGACTGATTTCTGGCGCGATGGCAAATCGCGAAAAGCGATCATTAAATTCGTTATGCCTGTCCGCCCGTCCACATTTAACAACTCGTGTCCCACTGCACGGATTTTTGTGATAATTATTTGAGGATCTTTCCAAAATCTGTTGAGAAAATTCAAGTTGTATTGATGGGTTGTAATGCGTAATAGCATAGCGTCTTCTACCAAACAGTAATACTCACCTTCGCGTAGTAGATCCTGTTCCCACAAACGAGGCAATGATGACCGATTCACAACGGTATAATTATTTCATCAGGAATGCAGGAAATTATATCCTAAAATTTACCTATCCAGACGCCAAATGTACCCTGCTCTGAGTACTCGTAACACATTTAGGGGGAAGTTCTAATTGCTGGCAAGTCTCAAGAGAAAAAGCCGAACGTGTTATTCCCAAAAGACAATTCGGAAGGAAAAAGATAGTGACAAGAATATCGGCTACTTACATGAAGACCTTTATACAGTATAGTTATGATAGTAATTCTTTAAATTCTTCTTCGAATACGAAATTTGATTTTCAGGAGTTGTAGAGGAAAATCGAAACGCACATTTTCCTTTCAATATAGTTTTTCTAAAATCATGCCTTTTATGGGACAATGTGGAAAAATATGGTAGGGCCGGACAGTACACAGATATCAATATAATATGGGGCATGCGCTTTGCATCCTAGCTGACTTAGGCTACAGACATACACTCAGAATATTTAATAATTGCTGCTTTTCTGCGACAAGAATGGTTAGGCCAACGTCTCAAAGTTACCTTGCACATACATTGCTTGTCTTATTGTAACTAGGACGGGGTGTTTTCGTTCATCGACTTCATACAGTTATGTGGTAACATTTCTATATTACTCTATTTCTTGCCGTCGAAAGTAACAGTATTTTATTCGGTTTATCGCTAATGCTAATTTTTCGACCCTTCTTAAGAACCATCATCAGGCAAGAATACATTCTGAAAACGCAGTTGTGTATGCAAATGAAGTGTTGGAGTGTGCGTACTGCGCTGCACGAAGTGGAACTTTAAATTTAACTCCTTTTGTCTTTCGTCTTCAAAGGCTGACATGTATGGAACAAAATATAAAAAAAACCGTTTTTAAATTAAACTCCTACACCTATCACAGTAAAAACGCTACACGTCTTGAAAATCAGTAGTTTTTGAGACACAATTTTTGGCATTTTTCGTAATGCGCCCAAATATTTTAATAATTTTTTTCCACAAATCCCCCCCCCCCCCCCCCTCCCCTCCCCCTTTTTTTATTTTTTTTTTTTTTTTTGCTTTTAATTTTTTTTTTTTTTTTTATCCCTTTTTTAAAAACCCCAAACTTTTTTTTTTTTTTTTTGTTTTTTTT
>Ga0123355_10021814_pt1 | contig 10259 bp, 10 predicted proteins | sample TergutEmb28metaG_3_FD_89872 | JGI IMG/M metagenome (GOLD analysis project Ga0123355, IMG submission 89872) | Embiratermes neotenicus P1 segment gut microbial communities from Petit-Saut dam, French Guiana - Emb289 P1 | ecosystem: Host-associated > Arthropoda: Insects > Digestive system > Gut ... | reverse complement strand
TAATAATAATATTTATTTACTGCAATTGGGTTGTTACCCGGTGGCAGTGGTTATTTTACATGTAAACAAAACATGAAATTGGTTAGTACTAAATTTAAGTCGGGAGGGCTACATGAGAAGCATGTAGTGGCAACTTGGAATCTTGGGAACCATCTCATGATGTAACTATCGGCCCGCAGGTGACGTCCTGCTGTGCATTATCAGCCACAAACATTCAGATCTGGTATGTTGGTTTGTGTTCGACATTACCACATGTTTCGACTTCCACATCAACCATCATCAGGTTGGGTATTGGTACACAAGAAGGGTAAGGGGAGAGAAAGGCGTTTCCTTACAAACAGTAAGTGTACAGTAATTGTAATTAGTGCGCAAATGGAATAATAAGCGACGTTAAAGTAATGTACACTGTCAGGTTACTAGACTGTCAGGTATACAGCAATGTTGCGTACTGCAATCTGACAACACTGGACTATACAAAACTGATTTATACAAACGAAAACACGTCCGGAAGTCACCGGTCTGCACTCGAAAACACAAACATTTCAAAAAGCAAGACAGTTAAGGAATCCTGTTCAACAGAATACTGTGCCAAGACACTATAATTTGCTGCACTGGCGAGTTCAGTGTGTATCGTATTTTATATATTGCAGTTCTGTATTTGAAACAGAAACACTGTTGTGTGCCTAACGGTCTAGTAACATTAATTAGTGTACGTTAATTTAACGTCGCTTACTATTCCGTTTTCGCACTAATAATAATTACACTTACTGTTTGTAAGGACACGCCTCTCTACCAGTGCCCACCCTGATGTGGCCAGTCGAAACATGCAACAATGTCGAACAGAAACCAAACGCACAACAGCGCTGTAATTCTGTTTAACAAACAGCACTCTGTAATTATTTGTTCTCCAGAACGCCTCATCGTGTAAAAATTGGCGAAGTATGATGCAGGCGGATACTGGATTCCGGAATGTGACGACGTGTACCTTCGTAGAAGCTCGGGGGATGCGGCACGGTGCGGTGTGCTGTAAACGACACACCGACACATCCCATACCATGGTATGTGTACTGGCCGTCTTGGTAGCGTCAAACTGAAAATTCTCTGCAAGTCTTAAAATTTACAATTTTCATCTGAAACTGTTTTCTACAGTCAGTATTTAACGGAAACCACTGTAATAGTGTTTGGTGACTGTCCGGTGTGGCGCTACTGCAGTGAACAGGCACTGTAATAGTGTTTGGTGACTGTCCGGTGTGGCGCTACTGCAGTGAACAGGCAGCACAACACTGAATTAGTAAAAACACACACACACACACACACACTCACTCACACACTCACACCACACAATCACACACACCATACACTCACAAATACACACACTCACCACACCACACCACACTCACACACTCACCACACACTCACACACTCACACACCACACACACTCACACCACACACACACTCACACCACACACTCACACACCAAACTCACACATACACACACTCACCACACCACACACACACACACTCACCACACATACCACACACACCACATACACTCACACACACCACACCACACCACACACTCATACATACACACACTCACCACACCACTCACACATGCACACACTCACCACACCACACACTCACACATACACACTCACCACACCACTCACACATGCACACACTAACCACACCACACACTCACACATACACACACTCACCACACCACTCACACATGCACACACTCACCACACCACACCACACACTCACACATACACACACTCACCACACCACTCACACATACACACACTCACCACACCACACACTCACACATACACACACTCACCACACCACTCACACATGCACACACTCACCACACCACACACTCACACATACACACACACTCTCACTCTGTTCATTAAGGCTGCGTCTTCCTTACGTTCGGCCTCCCGTTCCAATACTGAAGCACTTTTCTGTCTCACAAAATATCAAACTACGAATTAAATAGCAATTTATCAGTCAATATTTAAGCCCAGCCCTTCCACGCTACGCACGACATTTCTCGTTTAAAAATCACCTGCCATTCGGGTTGAAACAACCAACATTCAAAATACAATTATCCCAATAATTCTTAACAGACCAGCTGTCCAACTCCTCAATTTGAAATGCTGCTCGCTCATTACAGTCTTTGGTTCACTTTTAGTTACACGAATCACTAATTTATTTTCGAACCGAATCGCCTGCTGCTGGCAACATAACTGCAACTTCTTACGGCTCTGAGCGTTCTCAGGACAAAACAGTGTGTTACTGTGTTACTGAGCTACTCTGAAGGCAGATTCTTACGGATCGTTAGTACCAATCTGCCAAATCACACGGCGTCACGCAACAGCAGACCACGACTCTACTGCAGATGATTCATCACAGACACCAAACAGACCTTAATACAGCACTGAAATTGTTAGCTGCACTGTGCCAGGAAGTCAAGACGATGTTGCTAGTGGCACTATTTGGGTGGGAGGGGTCCAGGGAGTCCGTGAAAGGTCCATGAAAAACTAATTTTGCAATATAAAGTACATAAGAACGAATGTTGGTACTCGTGCTGTATGGATGAGGTCCAAATGTTGGTGCTGTGCTGCACTGTTCATTGCGGTGCGGTCCGCTCATGCGGCCGTGGAAGGGTTGGCCGTGTGTGTCTTAAGGAAGAAGAACAGAAACTCACATTACGATACTGGGTCGCGTCGGACATTTCAACGAATACAGATAACGGTCATTCCTTCAGGAACTGGTGACACTCGGTAGGCCACCTTTCATGCAGGATCTCTACAGCGCTACTCCGAGTCTGCGCATATGTTATTTAACGTCGACAGAATGATGAACCGACAGTGACGTGGAAGTGGCCGCGGCCTGTTTCAGAACACTGTGTAGTAGTCGTCCACACATGCTGATCCGATGGAAGGGAACTTTCTGAGCGGTTTTGTGTGCCGTATTGTGGGCTGGTAACCTCAAATATAGGCAATATATGCGACCATAATTTTATGGAGGTGGTGGGGGTGGTTATGATGATGATGATGATGATATAATTCGGAGAGTGGTCTTAAACCTGAACCCTTCTGAGTCCTTGAGGATCCCATCCACTCCCTGAAACTCCTTGGCGAGGACGTGAAGCAATCAGGAGGTCTCCACCATTTGCACACGAGAGGTAGCGGCAGCAAACTGGTGAAGCGAACTCCATATTCACTATTAGCATACATAGTGTAGTTTTGTGCGAGTCTATCACGTTCGTTGCTCTGTGAATTATGCCAGTAGATGGCACCCTCGTATTACGTGATTGCAATACTTATCCCCGAATCGAGCAAAGATAGATTTATCGTCGATTTCACCAGGTTGAAGCGCTCAATTCACGCATTCAACTTCCCTCTACACAGCACATCTTATTTCACTAGTCCAACATTGTACTTTTCAACTTCGCCTCTGTGTAATAAAATTACGTACAATATGGCGACAGAGCGAATTATTGATTTGGTGACAACACTGTTTCTTTTCAGAATTCAGAGCAAGTTGTAAAGTTTTGTGTGGTAAAGAATTCCTGAATGAGAGCTTTTTTGTAATTTTGAGGTAAATATGAATATCGCAACGAGACAACGAACTGCGTACTTCGAATTGATGGCGAGACGCGATAAAAAAGCGAACCCGAATAAAACCAGCTGCGACCTAGAAAAAAGCGACTTTAGTTGGAATTATATTAAATCACAGATAAACAAAATTGAAAAAGAACGGAAATATAACGTCTAAAGTAAGCGCCATCTTTCGTACAGCGTTATTAGCATCTGCTGTCGTGTGGCTTCGAAATCGGAATGATGTTAGGAAATAAACAGCTGGATTAAACTTTCCAGCTTTAAGCACCAGATGTTGGAATGTCACCAGGGCGGCAGTAATGTTACTGCAGCGGCAGTGATGTTACTACAGCGGCAGTAATGTCACCACGGCGGCAGTAATGTTACTACAGCGGCAGTAATGTCACCACGGCGGCAGTAATGTTACTACAGCGGCAGTGATGTTACTACAGCGGCAGTAATGTTACTACAGCGGCAGTAATGTTACTACAGCGGCAGTACTGTTACTACAGCGGCAGTAATGTTACTACAGCGGCGGTAATGTCACCACGGCGGCAGTAATGTTATTAGAGCGGCAGTAATGTTACTACAGCGGCGGTAATGTCACCACGGCGGCAGTAATGTCACCACGGCGGCAGTAATGTCACCACGGCGGCAGTAATGTTACTACAGCGGCAGTAATGCTACTACAGCTCGCGACTTCACATAATGGGGATCAACACAAACACGAATTTGTGCATACAGTCAGCGTCACTCATTGCACATAGAACTGTGATGATACGCTTTGTGTGTCAAGAATTGCTGCTGTAGACACATACTGATGTAGACAGTACCGTTCGGTACAGATATATGCTGCTGTAGATACGCAGGATATAGATACGTACTAATCGGTTCTGACCTATGCTGATGTAGACACGTACTGATCGGTTCAGATACACGCCGATGTAGACACAAACTGATACACACAAATGCTGCTGTCGATACACACTCTCCGCTTCAATCCAAAACTGTCCAACTCAACGCACATGCACACAAACCTGATCATTACGTCACACGCCAATCCCCTCCCCAGTCACTAACAAAACTCAGTGTCGTTTGTAGTGCTTGACTTGCAATACATCGGGTTTTAAATGTGAATTGTAAGATAGACAACTGTGTAACCCAAACTGGGAAGTTCATCACAGTGTGTCTGGCTGCACCAAATCCCTTGCAACTCTGATGCACTCCTACAGCTCTCATCAGATGCAGCAGCACAGACCAGCAAAACACACCAAACTTTATAAATCACACCAAAATTGTTGTATTCTCTTCCGAAGTTACTGTTGTGTCATACAGACATCCTTGATAATGGCAACGCAGCCGGAACACGTCGGACACGGACACAACTGTTTACTGGCTATCTGCAAATTTGGTGCAATTCGCTGGGGAGCGTTGTGTCACCGACTGCACCGACTGCACAGCGCAATACAAAAGTTTTAAGCTCGTTACTGAAAATTCCCAAGGTACAAAAGCTTCTGGACAATGTATTCACATGAAGCTTTGCGACAGTAATGTCTGCAGATATATATTATTAACAGAAATGGCGATTCATTTACGGTCGATCGATAATTATTCTCGAATTTCCGGTGATGAAATTATTCACTGTAGTGAGCTTCTACACAACAAATGCCGTCCAACGAAATGAAGGAACTTCTGCATAAGTTTACGAATTCCTGTCAAAGCTACATGTCCAGCCCATCTCAATCCCTTTTGTGACTTTCGGTGATGCCAGTTTTAAAGCTCAGTTTGTTTCTTGTGAACTTAACAAGAACACAAAAATGCTGCTGTCAATCCGCAGTCTCGAGTGACCGCCGATGCCAGCTTATTTTCTTACTGCATTTGATTATGGATTTCAGAATTCAGGAGTTTATAGCATTCAGACGGTTCAAGTCCGCCCAAGTGGTGGGCAAGCGCACGTGTCTAACTGCGTCTGCATGCCACAGGGACCACGCGGACGGACTGCACTGCATACTGCATGTCAAGCAGCCACTTGCGGTGAATAAGAACTGCCGCGCGGGATTAAAAATGAACCGCTAGCTTAAAGTGGTGCATCCGGCTGTGTTCAGACAGTTGCGGACAGACACACACCAAGTGTGCAGCAGTTGCGGACAGACACACACCAAGTGTGCAGCAGTTAAGGATACACACATTCCGCTAACGGAAAAAATTACTTGCCTAATACAGGGTGATTCAGGAGGAATCGTCAATATTATGGGAGGTGACAGTGTCGGTCACTGAGGGGAAAAGAAGTTCACTTGAGCATTTGTGTGTGTGTGGGGGGGGGGGGTCTGTGATTGGATACAGAGATACAGTTGTCCAAATGTCCAGACGTAACTCCGTTGAATTTTGGTGTGTGTGGTTGGGTTAAGAGCGAAGTGTATTACCAGACAGGCGGACACATCAAACGAACCGATCAAACGAACAACAACACACGATCTTCGTACACGAGTGGAGTGCCCTGAGGTTGAAGGTGGGATTTTAGAACGTTTATTGTGAACTGTAACAGATCTGTCAATTCTGTGTAACAAATTCGTCACTTAAACATTAAATTAAAAATAAAAATTAAATTAACAGTAATTAATCTCTGTTTTTTTATAACCATTCACAATGCTTCTGTATGTGTACATTCAAACAGAACTATCTCGTCAAACAATCGGAACTCTTCATACGAACTCCCTTCTCGCAACGATCGACAATATCACTTCCAAAAATACTGACCTTTCCTCCTGAATCACCCTGTATATTCATAGTGAGCTTGACGACGTGTTTCGAACTGTTTTATCCGATCACGCTTATGTCTGTGCAATATTCGTAAAAGACGCAGAGGAAAATTTTAGAGCCTTCTAAATGTCAAGCTAATTAAGGTTTAAAATTTGAAACATATCTGCATTATGTGAATACATGAGGAGTGACGTCACAGACTCTGTAGATTTTTTACAATTGTGTTCTTTCTGGAAACGTTATGTTACGTCATTCCTTCTATATAAATAAAATTGATGGCACAGGTTAAGTGTGAAGTCAGTCTAGCGGCATGTGTTGTGGCAGTGCAGCACATAACGGCAAATGTTACACCGATGATAAAGACTGGGAAAAGATGATATCGAAAGCAAATCGGGCTAGAAAAATAAAACGAACAGCGAAACCTTCAGAAAGATGGGAAGGTGCCTTCTGGCAAAACAAACAACGCGCTACGAATAGTATTACGTTTCTGATATCCGGCACTACCAGCACATACGGTAGAAGGAAAGGCACACGCACAAATTTAACGGACACAACAATGCAAACAAACACACATCCACTGGAAAGCCGCTCCGATGCTGTTGACGCAGGATGGATTTTTGTGTGCCGAGAGCCAGTGTTGCCAGCACACGGCTTGATTAACTGCAATTGCGCTGATAATTGCCGGCCGGCCGGCAGGCAAAGTGAGGCCAATAGCCAATGGACGCCACTAATAACATCTGACAGAAGAATCGTGTCTCTGTTCTGACACCAGGCAGCAGCACTGACGGCATCAACAAAATAAGCAGCTTCGACAAATAAAATCGCCACATTGGCCAAACACCCAATCAATGTAATGATGCTACATCAACTGCAGAGATTATGTTGCTTATTCAGCTATTTTATCATGCTCCATCAATTGCTGAGTCAAGAATGTGGAGGCAGCTGCGACGTCGAGCAGCTGAAGGACGCCTGGCCGGTGTCCGGTGGAGCACGCGTGTCTGACAGCAGCGCGCACTCATCCACTCGTGCTAACGGATTTACAGCAGACACACTGAGTGCATCGGTTTGTGTAGGTCTCGTTATCAAGGGACAGACAGAATATCTGTGGAGGGTCTTGGCTGATCGTGTCCAGAAGGGACAGAGAGTATCAGGCTGCAGTGTTCTGCAACTCTACAACAGGACAACATAACTGTACAAGGTGACATCACATCACCGTGTGTTGTGTCACGTTAACATTCTGCACTCGGAAGAACCCATTTTGAAACGCTAACAGTTTCTCACCCAATCATAAAATACCCTGTATTATATGGAACTTGAAGGTTCATTACCGCGTTCACAAAAGCACATTACAGGCGTACATTTATGAAGTAACACGAATGGGCACGAAGCACTGTTCGTATCTATCAATCCAATTAATCAAAAAAAGTTGTTTATGATTTTAATTAGGTAAGCGGTTTTAATAAATCAGTCTGGTGCCAACATGACAAATTTTATGGCAAGCCATCTCTTCCAAGTATAATAAAAATTCCCTCCTTTTTTCGTAAATGAAACATTCAATTGATCTGATAGAAACGAGTTCGCTGCAAAGAACGTCCTAACTTTACGCAATGGACACACTAATATTGGATTGTTAGTGACACTACGGACTAGGAAATGCCTGTTACACTGTGGCGGGCAAATGTCTTCAAAAGACGCCCAGTTGGAAGATCTAGAAGAAGCAGGAGTGTACCACTACGGTATAAAGTATGGAACTGCGTTGTGGGGCGAAGTGTGGAAGGAAGTGGCCCGGGGTTGCCCGCAATGAAGACTGCAGCAACATCGCTCTTGAATTTACGGTCTGACTGCACGTTGTTTCTATACAGAAAATGTCTTCCATTTGTCAAGAAGAACTGCTTTTGACACAAGAACTTTTCATTCTTCCGTCTTCAATCAACGTTCTTTAATCTCCCGAACCCCCGCCCTCCGAGCAGCCAACAGCAGAAGACAATGCAGCAAGTTTTAATTGAATCTGACCACTTTCATTATTTTCGTAATAATTTTCTTCTTCAACTCTACAAATCAATTTCCCCTTAAATCAACGTAACTCAGTTCCTCTCCCAAGTTATTCTAGTTAAACATTTCCAAGCTCTCTAGTTTTGGACAAAGCTGAAGAGCGTGTGCCAGCCTGGCCAGGAACGGGTAGCAGCACTTCGCTCGTCGGAGTCATTTGGATGAAGAAGTCTGAAATCGCATCTGATCCGTGCTCAAGCAGGACACAGGCAAGTGGAGCAACAGTTACAGCCTGGCTCAATATCTGCAGAAACACCAAAACTCTGAGCTGATAACATAACGTGGATTTGTGCCTCACTATGCGTGCCTGGGCACCCCTGGAACTGAACTGTTCACACACGCAATTCAAAATCACTGTTTACAATACGACTGTACAGTCGCTCAAACTCAACAGTAACTGCACAAACAGACGCACACTGAGTGCCCGACTCTCACTACAGGGACAGCCTGCTGATTAGCCTACCCGTTTCGTTCAAGTGTTGCACAATTTGCAGCAAGAGCACGGCGAAGTTGCGGCCACTTCGAATTGACTTAACTGGGAAATTACCTGGGATACAAGCACGACTTGAAGTTGAATGAACTAATCTCGCCAGCGGACTAAGTTTAAAAGGGCTGAAAAACACGCAATTGACATCTGCAGTGACCAGCCAGTCAGTTAGTCAGTCAGCCACCCATTCAGTCACACACCCTCGGTACATAACAACATGACGTTCATGGAGATAAAATGTATCTGCAGTTTTCCATCTGAAATGCTATAATAATAATAATAATAATAATAATAATGGGGAAGGATAACAATACGATAATGCATCACAGGCGCAAAGAAACAATGTTGCTATTCAAAATAACATTCAACAACGCGACGATCTTGTCCAGCACCGCACAGTTCCAGGTTTAGAAATGCAACACAGTACGCATTCCACAGCCCACCGCAGCCAAGGGGAACAAGATACAGCAATATGGCCTTCGTCACTTCACGTCGTCCCTGCTGCCCGTTGCACAGCTTGCCACAACAGCAAACATACTGCAACGTCATCAAGTATTTTGAAATTCGTCACAATAATAAGAAAAATAAGTTATGTATCGGGCACAGACACGTAACTTTGCCTGCATGCAGTGCAGGCACGTTACTGCCTGTAATGTAGGCACACGACTCTGCCTGCTTAGGGGAAAGTCGCCTAATATGGGGAGGTTTCCTAATATGGGGAGGTGCATTATTTCATACCAGGAGGTTCTGTGCTTAAGAATGTAAATGATCAAGCATATGAGGCTGTTCTTTGTAATCAAAGTATAAACGGTCAGTTGCTCAGGACTTCGGTATTGATTGGGCGTCTTTGTTTTGGTGCGCTGTGAAATTTTTGCTTATCGCTAAACTTTGACTCATGAGCCGTTGAAGGTAAGCTATTTTTCTGAATTAGTTTGGTGCTCAGATCTCTGTTAAGTGCAATCTTAAACCCTACCTTTCTTTCATAGGTCCAATTTTATGTCCTGTTTTATTCACCCCTTTTTCTCGAGCATCTGTTTGTGCCTGTTATGGGGAGGTTTGATGAGCCTAATATGGGGCTCCCATATTAGGAAGTCAGTACCTTGTGAGTTATTGCTTCTGGGTTGTATAATATTACAGATAGCTCAAAAGAAAAAATGGGACCCCGAAAGCAAGAAGGCAGCTATTGAGGCTATAAGGAACAAGGAAATGGGCAGCTACAGAGCGTCCACAGTTTTCAACGTACCACAAACAACACTACAGAACGTTATGTTAAAGACCGGCAGAAAAGCTCAAGTGAAACAATAAAAACAAAACTGGGTAGGAAGCAAGTTCTTCCTTGTGAAGCAGAAAC
>Ga0123355_10021813_pt1 | contig 10259 bp, 6 predicted proteins | sample TergutEmb28metaG_3_FD_89872 | JGI IMG/M metagenome (GOLD analysis project Ga0123355, IMG submission 89872) | Embiratermes neotenicus P1 segment gut microbial communities from Petit-Saut dam, French Guiana - Emb289 P1 | ecosystem: Host-associated > Arthropoda: Insects > Digestive system > Gut ... | reverse complement strand
TAATTAGTGGTTTTAAAATGACTTTAGCATGGAACATTGTGGCTCCCTGAGGATGATCCTAGGATCGAAAAATGTTGGAGCGATTTTAAATGTTTTAATGTCAAATTTTATGTAAGCGCATTACTTGGTGTGATAAAGTGATTCTACAAAATGCACAGTGCAACAATAAAGACTGTACAACTTGGGTTTGTATTGGGTAAGACTGTATTTTTTTAATAGAAAATTACGAAAACGCACACTGAAGTAGTCGTTGTTAGATAAGCTGCGAAATAAAGAACACGTTTCACATTTCGCTCTTTGTTGTTGTCCATCTCCGTTAACCGAAACTTGAGCGGTTGAATCTGATAATGCGATATTGTTAACACCAAAAAGCGTAATTTGATACTACCCTCAGCCACTCTCATCCTCATAACTTATCGTACTGAAATTAATCTTAATGTTATCCTAACACTTGCCTCTCGGCATTCAAATGGACGCGTTGAGAAGAGGTTATCTACACAAAACCTTGTATATTTTTCTAAAAAATTAAAATAAATAAAAAAAGTATCTTATGGATCTGTTGTTAGTGAAAGTTAGGTCCAAGGATTTGGCTTGTGTGTTTTAATCTCTCCTGCAGCGTGGTTAGTTATGTTCCTGTTTCATTGCCTGCAGCCATACTGTTGACCGTCAGTGTATATAATGCATGACAGGATAATTACATTGGAGAAGGGGATGGAAACAGATTTTGTCCGGGGAATGCTTAGTTGTATGTAGTTTAAAAAATATTAACTTTCAATCTTCAGTCCATAGGCGTAAAGAGCGGGAAGATTTTATTACTTTTAATTATATGGGTTAAAACTTTGCCCTTCACCCTAAGAGAACTTTGGCTTAGTGCAGGAAAAGATACTGAGAGGAATAACAGATAACGAGGGGATTGAAAGGCATGATTTATTAGAAAATTAGTTTATGGGAAGTTTTAATATCACTTACTCGTAATTTCTACTTTTCATCTAAGTTTGTAATGATGGTCAGATTGAGGATAATGGAAGGGAGATGTAGCGCGCGCAGAAGAAATAAATACCAAATTTCACACGGAAAACCCTAACGGAAAAACCCACTTGGAAGACCAAAACTTAGATGGGATATGGGCTAAAACATATGTTAAATGAATGGGATGTGACTATCTGTGATGAAACTAGCAAGCAATTGGGCGCTGAGATTTTGTGAAACCGAAAAGGATATTTACTTTCTACAACATGCCAAGAATTTGTTTATATCTAAGGCACTACTTAAAACACGCTTCTGCCTCGTGCAGTCCGTCAGTCAGATTCAACATTGTGAGAACCGATTCCACAGAATTTAGCGATATTCAGAGGTAATTTGCTTGCGGTTAGAAATGTTCCTGCTGGTCTGGTGTGAAATGTCACAGCTGCCTTACTTCACTGTAATGACCAACCACTTCATTAGACCACTAGCCCACTCTAACTTCGATTTAATTTCGAGTAGACGTTTAATTGTGCTTCCCCAACCACTCCACGTTTGAAAGAACACAGCGCTCAGGCAAAAGCCGAAGTGACAGTAAATGGCCTGCTTGTAGGAGCCTCAAGACTGTTTACGGTTGTCAACTATGATGCAATGGCGAACGTGTGGCATGCAAATAAAATATGGGTAATGCTTAAAAAATATATAAATCGGAAAATATGAAAGGCGGAGAAAACTAAAAAAAAAATTCGTTTTGAAGGGAGGTTAAGAGTATAGGCGATTTTAAAGGAGAGAGCAGGCTAGTGTAAGAACAAGGCTCAAGATTTACGTTTGGGGGTACCCAGTTCGAAATCTGGCCGGGACACGGAGTAACTTAATTGCGGATTCCGTGCTTTTCTTTAGACCATAAAAAAGTCAGGGAAATGCCCTTATTGGAATAAGAGTGCTTCCAAATAAATTCACCTCAATTCAGCATTTATAAATTACACTATCGTAGACGTTACACAGCTTAAATAACCGAAATCGTCGTTAAATAAATATCGAACACCTCATATTAAAGCTATAAAGGACCACATAATTCTTTAGAGGTTATAACAACCATAGGGTTGCATAAGAGGCTGGCAGACCACAGTCAGCTACTGCTGCCTCGACTTATATTACAGTGGAAGTTATAAATACACACACACACGCATATACAGGGCCTTTCATATTGTACTCCGGGATTACAAAAATTTATTACAAGAAACCCTTAGGACACGTATTTACGAAACCTGTGCAGATAGAAGGAAAAACTCAATCCCCCCCAGTAAGTTTTTTTTCATCGTAGTTCACATTTCTGCGGCTAGTCGATGCGAGTGTAGGTAGTGAGAAAATGGTCGCTCCAGGGGAGAAGTCGTTTTGTGTGTTGGAATATCACACGAGTAAGTCTGTGGTTACTGTGCAACGTGCATTTCGTGCAAAGTACGCAAAGTACCATTGCCACGTGACCTCGCTGACCTAAACGCACGGATCATTACAGCAGTGAAGAATATAGATGCACCCATGTTGACGCATATGTAGCAAGAACTCGAATATCGTATCGATGTGTGCCGCGTCAACCGTGGTGCACAAATCGAACAACTCTAGTTGTAAAAAAAAATTTCAGTTTTCCTGTGGCTGTGAACAATTCTATTGAAGTATGTCCTTTGGTTTTCCTGTTACAAATGTTTGTAATCACGGAGAACATTATGAAATGCCCTATATATATATATATATATATATATACATAAGCCACCAGACTCACGCCTGGTTCAAACTCCGCTCTCAGTTAGCTAAACCAGATACCGGAATACAGGTCATGTTTTTTGGTGTACATAAACAGGTCAGGACCAGAGTTCCTTTGTAGTGAAAACCACAAAGCACTGTCAAAATCAAATCTGCAAGAAGGAAATTTTTCCTTCAGAAATTAGCGTCTTCTCAATTAATGAATAATCAGCTACTGTGACGAATTTCCAAGTTATATTACTGTTCACAAAATATTGGCACCAAAGCTATTGAGAACGAGCTGAATTCCGCTGGTGTCTCAGCATTTATCTACACAATGAATAATGATTATCATTTCGGTTTGTTCTCAGTAACATGTGACACTCCTACAGACGTTGGTACCTCGTACAAGAATCGTAAAATAATAAAGATAAAGTGATCCCGTTACAGGCCCGGTTTGGCCCAGAGGGTGGGTAGAGGTATAGCTCTACTCTTTCATGACCGCGGCACTAGAAGGAGTGAGTGGTCAGCAGCACAACCCGGCCGCACTTTACCCCCGGGAAAGACCTGGTACCCATATTACATGACGATGGGTGGGCCACGGAGCCGGTCTGGACGGGCGGAAAATCTCGTCCCCACCGGGATTCGATCTCGAACCGTCCAGCCCGTAGTCAGTCGCTGTACCGACTGAGCTACCCGACTCACATCGTAAAATAATAGGGGACCAAAAATATCCAGGCCACTAAAAAGTATAGAAAGAGCAGACATGAATAACCGCACTTCGTAGTCACGGTTAGTGACAGCAGACACCTTCATGATTTCCGTACTTCTGTATCTGACCAGAAAAAATAAAATGCTTATTTAAACCGACAAACAGACTGGAAGCCGCGAGTACTGAAACTTCTCAAAAATACACATTAGAACACTTGTCTACCTATATTTAATACCCTTGCATAAAGTAGTCAAAATCCAGTCACCACGTTTAAAGGGTTGACATATTCTCTATGAAGTACACGCTGAGGCAGAAGAAACATTTGATCATGGAGCATAGCAAACAGCATACTACAAACATATGGCAACACTCCGATAAAATAAATTAAGGATTACCTTGCAATAAGAATAAACAAAAAGACAACTGAAAAACACAGTGGAACATGGAGGCAATAACTTCGCAGATGGTCACGTGATGCGCACATAGCTAGTTGCTGTAAATTAACAGTATAAAATTGAAATCTATGCCGTTACTGGAGAGTGGCGTTCTATCCTACAATGATACTCAAACCGAGCAACTTGAAACATCGCTCCGCTTTTTTTTTTTTGACAGGGGCATTCCCGTTGTGCAGTAGCAAATATATCTATTTTACCGTCTAAACAACACATGTACATCAACGCATTGATGAAATATCAACTACATCAGGGCTACATGTTTCGACGAAAAATTATTTTAATTATTAATTGATTATTTTAACCTTTGTAGTAAACGATATGGAATCCCATGGAGTGCACGCTTATATTGTACCTTATATATGTTCTGCATTGCCCTGATGATGACTGTTTTATGGCCGAAACATGTAGCCTTGATGTAATTGATACTTCATCAATGCGTTGATATACATACCGTATATTCTCGAATCTAATCCGCACCCTTTTTACAGTGTCAGAGGGCTAAAAAATCAGATGCGGATTAGAATCGCGTGCGGATTAGATTCGCGGTCGTAAGCTGGATTTTGGAAAAATGGTAGAGCCGTTGTACGTGCCGCAAAAACAATACAATACAATAATTTATTATTTTATTCATTATGTATATAATATTTATAATTTATTATTCATCAGACTCGCCGTCATCTACATGAATGTACGAAGCATTTAAATGGCCGCAGCGCTAATCAGCTGTGGTGCGTTTGTACCGCTGGCAGTTAAATGGCCACTTCACACATGGCACGTTAGTCGGATAACGGTTAAAGCATTGGTAATATCCAATATTATTCAATCAGTCTGCCTTGTAGACAAGGGGCGGTTGAAGGAAAGGTGCGGATTAGAGCCGCGAACTAACAATTTTTTCGTTTAAGAAATCAGCAAAAACCAGTGCGGATTAAATTCGAGAATATACATATATTGTGTTTTAGACAGTAATATATATATATATATATATATATATATCCGTAAGATGGCTTAACCTCTCTGCTCCAAACCAAACACACAAACTGGGGCTATAATAAGTCCTGTAAAATACACAAAAATAATGCATGAACGAGTAGAGATTTTCTCAGAATAAAGTGCTGATGAAATATTTCGGCATAAAAACATAACATTTTGAAGGGCTCTAAGAAATTCTTGATACCGTTCTCCATAATATGTACTACTCAAATAATATTGAATTAATGAAATAAACATTGAATGATAAAGGTTCTTCACGCATAATGCGCGTGGTAATAGGCACAGTTCTAGATAAGGCACATCACAGAACATATCATGTGATTGATATGGGTGCAAAATAGAAGATAATAATACTGCTCTTGGCACGAAGATTTCACTCCACTAAGGCCACAAGGAAAAGCGGCTCAATTGTAGGGCAACGAAATACGCAAGCTGATCGCCCACAGAGGGCAATGATATCGTTCCTCACCACCATGCCCAGTCTACTTCTAAGACCTGGGATTCGTAGTCAGCATAAAAGCATAAAAGCTCACCTAAGTGCTAGAAGATCCGAAAATGGTTAATCGATGCCTCAAATAAACAACAGAATTGTTTTTCTTGCCCAACACTTCCTCGCTTATTCTTCCCACCTAACTTCCTACTCATTGGAACGAGGACGGTAAAGAGGTCATGGAATTGAAGCTAACCACTCACTCCTATCTAGTGACAAGGCTAAGAATAAATGGAGCTACACCTCCACCGTGCCTAAGAATTCATGGCCTGCACACCAGTGATAATATTTACCCTGTCATTTCTTAGGATAAACCACTGTCCTCTCTTGTAGACAACAGACGTAATTCCAACAAGGATAAAGCTATAAGAAATCCCATCCAGGGCCGATATCTAATACACTAGGCGCATTACCTTCACGTCCCCATGCACCCTTGTATCGAAACGCATGTTCCGGGAAACGAAGTCGAATTATAGTCATGTGTCGGAACGTTTAAAATACAGCGACAGAAGGTCGATGTTTGTACACGTGTGCGACATGGACGAGTTTTATGTCTTGTTTTGTGTTGTTCATGTTAAAAGAATTTTCAAGTAACTGAAGCTTAATGGAATGTCGCTTTTCTATCTGAAGTTAAGCCAAATAAAGTCTACAAATATTCACTTCATACCTCACAGGAGGCGCTTTGTGTCCGCACCGCAAAAACCAGCAAGTTAAATTTGTTTGGGTTAGACAACTAATTAATGCATAATATATTACAATATATTAATGTATATTATAATATCCGAATTACGTCATGCACCGTGTGGACAGATTGTGGATTATTTTAACATGAAAACAGTGGTACATAATATTACCACTGTAGGAAATGAAGCGAATAAATCGAATTAAACAACAGCGGTAAATGTAAATGCTGAATAGCTGGAAACAAAGAGGAATGCCAATTTATAGTTTCATGAAATAGCCATAATGGAAAGTATTCATAAACAAATATTTATGTGATTTTTGGAAGTTACATGAAGCCTAACGCTACAGTCGGTTTCAGAAATTAGATCACTCATAAAAATAGAATCTGGCCGGCAAATTATATTAAGCATGGCAATACAGTCTCTACCAGAAATTATATTATTCATGGTAACGCAGTGTGTCCCAGCAGTTCAATTAGGCATGGGACAACAAGCCGGAAGGTCGGGGGTTCTATTCCCAATGGCGTCATTTTATATTTTTATTGACATAATCCTTTAGGTCCCACTGTGGCCGTGGGGTCGACCTAGTCCCTAACATAACTGAGTGCCAGGAATATCTCCTGACGGTTAAAGGCGGCAGATGCATAGGGCTGACAACCTTACCACTTTCTGGTACAGATTTTCTTGAAATCTGGGATCCTCAACACACTAGAAAACTCAGGGCTGCTCCAGGGTTTCTTTACTTTTCACTACAATCTGTACCATAAATTGTAACCTTCATGACAAAAGAGACTGTCCCACAATTTATGTTAATCATGACAATATAGTTTGCACCAGAAATTATATTAAGCATGGAAATTCAAGATGTTCCATAAATACCCACACCAAAAATTCAGCAAATGCCCAAAATTATAGATGAAGTAAGTGATGCAGGTAAATTAAATTCTTCTTTAAACCTTACTGTAGCACAGTGCATTTTCGTAGAATCACTTCAATTTATCAACCAACGAATGCACATATAATTTCATATAAAACACTTTAAAACATTTTAAAACACTCCGACATGTTTCGATCTTGTCAGATCATCATAAGGGAGCATTGTTCCTTGCTAAAGTTATATTACAGTATTCACAATTCAATTCGTATTTGCAAACGAGGTGTTGTGGCAGCATATCATGTTGTGTGGGAATGCATACGACGCACACCTAGCCACTACTCCACAACGCATTCCCACACAACATGATATGCTGCCACAACACCTCGTTTGCAAATACGAAATGAACTTTGAGTACCGTAATATAACTTTAGCAAAAAACAAAGCTCCCTGATGATGATCTGACAAGATCGAAACATGTCGGAGTGTTTTAAAGTGTTTTATGTGAAATTATATTAGCATTCGTTGGTTGATATATTGAAACGATTCTACGAAAATGCACGGTGCTACAATAAGATTTATAGTTAATGCCCAACAGGCAAAACTGAACAACATCTACAAGAACACTAAGCTAAAGTTATTAAAAACAAACGCAAAACAGTCCCTTATTACTCAGCATACGACACAGGTAACCGTGTGGCAGGCTGAAGCACAGCCTGCCACACGGATACCATCCAAACCAGCCACACCGAAACTCCAACACACATCGAAACAAGAACACACGACCAATGTGGTGATACAATAGAAAAGTTGCAGGCTCCTGATGATGGATGTATTAATGTCCGAAACGTGCTGAGCATAGTAGAAGTGAAATAAAACTTAATAACTAGTGACATCAAGTTGGTCTCTTATTCTTCAACTATGCTATACTCGTAGTTTGTCGACAAGATTGAACTAAAAATAATCTTATTACAATGGATAACATTTGTACTGAGCAAATATGTATTAATATTGTACTCATTTTTTTTATTTCACCAACCGAATGCACAATATCAGATGCACGTTAATATGAAAGGCTTATCTCATATGTGTATCGGTACAAGTCTAACATCTTCCGGGAGAACAAAATGCCGGTTTTAACCCTTCAAACGCCGAGTTAAATCCGATCTTCCATTTGCTGGCATTAATAGGGTCTCACCATATTTTCAGCGTTAGCGGGATAAGGGTTAGAACCGATTGCTAAAAATGAGCTATTATTTACAAGGTTCTTCAGTTCGTAGCAGCTTCCTTGTTGATGTGGATTAAATACAAAAGGTAAAAATCGTAGAGATTGTTTTTAAGCTTTCGCCGTGTTCTAAATGTAATTTGTTCCTTTTTGGGTAATTCCTCGGCGTCTGATTTCTAATTTCCGACGTTTCGGAACTCACCATCGGTTCCATCTTCATAGGCAGGTGAATGAAGTATGTCAGTGGAATGATTGTGTGGGGTATTTATACCTGGTTGGGTTGGAGCGGGGAAGTGGCAGAGCCAATAGGAAGTAGTGTGCCCGTACGGATTGGGTGCGGTGCACCCTAAATCCAACACACAGCAAATCAAGAAAGAAACGGTTAATGTGGTAGTTCAACAACATAGTTGCAAACTCCTGAAGATGGGCATATTAATGCCCGAAACATGTTGAGGCTCTAAGAAGTAAAATAAAAGTAACAAGTGACATCTAGTTGTTTTTTTATTCATCAGCTGTCACAATGATGTACCGTCCAATAATCATCAGATTTACAAGCAAACAAATTTTGAAGGCTACAGAATGAAATGTTGTAACTATTCGTGGTTTAACAATACTATCAGAAAGCACATTAAGAAACATCTGGCATTTGCCGTTTATAAAGTGTGTTCTTGTGGTATGTTTGTTGCCTGCCTTAAAAAGTGCACCGTTGACAGATGGAGTAATTTAGAACAAGACACGTAATTTATGTGTAACGTAATAAAGCGGTGTGTTCATGTAACCAACGTTGCCGTGAAAGAGCAATAGGCATTAAATATTCTGAGTGTGTGTCTATAGCCTAAATTATCCAGCATGGAAAGCGCAAACGCAATGTTACGTGTATATCGTCATTCGTGGCCTGTCTGACCCTTCCACATTTTCCCACATTATCTCATAAAAGGCACGATATTAAAAAAGAATTGCAATTAAAATGTGTTTTGATATTTTCTACAACTTTTTCTTAAACATTTCTCAGTCTAAGCAGAATTGAGCGAGATATGATTATAAACATGCGTAGGGCTTCATGTAAAGTACCTATTATTCTCGCCAGGCTTTAACGACACTTGAATTTTTCTAGAGTGATTTTCGAAAAATACTCCTATATCAAATTTCATAAAACTACGTCATGTGGAAGCAGGCTTCCATACGGAATGAACATGATAACTACAAGAAACGGGTTACATTTAACTTTAATAGCCCACTTGTTAGAAAAATAGCCAACGTTTTTAGAGATACTCTTTGACACAAAACCTGTAGACGTACCAACACGACAGGGTACTTCATGAGAGACTCTAACAAACTCTTTCTGCATTTGAACATAATGGCGTCTATAGGTTGAAATGCACTCTTGAAACCTTGCATATTTCGGACACACTGGAAGGAATCTAACAACTCATTTCAATGAATATTTCATATACACCAAAAAACCATCAACTCCAGGTCGGTTTATGCTCTACGTATTCTACAAAATAGACGTGAATACGGTACTGTACACAGTACAGTAGAATTAATGAAGCTATGTGAAAAAAAGTTAAAATTGTACTGTTGCGAGATCTATATTTAGCATTTCCACCAAAGGAATCTTCTCATTCCAATGCAAACAGTTCAAGGTCACAACCCACTTAACTTCCTGTGACATGTGGAAAAACTGACATACGTGGAAACTATACAAACAGAACAGGACACTCTGCCTGACAGCAGACATCTATTCCACTCGGAGTGTACACAAACCACGCCTCAAGTAGGTTAACCGTAATTCGCAGCTTCATTATTCTTATGATACGTCACAAAATAAAGCCTCTTAATTTATAACGCCTCGGACCTTACAGGACTCTACCCATATTTGGGTTCCGAGTTTGCTTCTCGGCGTTCACTCATCACCTGCGAAGAATGTGGAGTCTCCACCTAAAGCCCAGATGGAAATCGAAAACATGCTTAAGTTGTTATTTTAACTTCTTAACATTCTTTAATGTGAATGCAATCATCCCGTTGTGTGTTGAATTAAGTCAAATAAGAAAATAATATCCGTCAAACACAACATATAATATTTAATATAACAAAATATAGCTACATGTTTCGACCGATTTCAGT
>Ga0123355_10021812_pt1 | contig 10259 bp, 6 predicted proteins | sample TergutEmb28metaG_3_FD_89872 | JGI IMG/M metagenome (GOLD analysis project Ga0123355, IMG submission 89872) | Embiratermes neotenicus P1 segment gut microbial communities from Petit-Saut dam, French Guiana - Emb289 P1 | ecosystem: Host-associated > Arthropoda: Insects > Digestive system > Gut ... | reverse complement strand
CAATGATCCAATTGCTTGAATTTTATTCTTTGCACTTAATTCTGTACTCAAAACTAGTCTCAATCTCCTCAAGTATTCCTTCTTCAGCTTTTCTTTCTCATTCTTATGTTGTATGTCAAAATTATTATTATTATTATCATCATCATCATTATCATCATTATCACCATTATCATCATTATCATCATCATCATCATTACCTTATTTTTATCGCTAACCAAATCATACGGAACTCCATTTGCAAAGAAAAATAGGTGCTGTCAAAACGCATCTCCCAGAATTTGGAAAAAAGTACAAAGGTTCAAACATTCCATTACCTAAATTATGTTGGGTGGAACACGCAGTCAACTGAAGCACGAAGGAGCATTTCCGTTCCGTGTCTCAGATGTCAATAGCATTTTTAATTAACATACATGTTTCCACGTTCATTGATGTCAGGAACCCGTCTCTCTCCTCTTGTCAGCTTGGTGAAATCATTCAACAATGCAGCCAAACATATCGGTCTTCATCTTACACACAGTAGTTTCTTACATTTCTAGCCTGTCCAGCTTTTATTTTGCGGGGTATGTAGCAACTTTTTCCATAAACTGCTGCACCCATTTTAAAAGTCGGTGGAATTTCGATGGATATAGCATTTTGATGGATATAGCGCGTTCCTAAAGACTTTCACACCTTGCCAATACCGAAGAACACAAGTAGTCTAGAAAACTCTTATAAAAAAGACGCCTGACGTCACGCTTAGCGTACTAGTATTTTGTAGCAGCAGCACAGCCGTTCATCACAAAGATAATGAGGGGCTTCATAATCTGTGGACTTAACCTTATAGGCTGTTGTTAGAGGTGTCAGACCCAGAAGGAAGTACAGGAATTGTAAGTATAAGGAATAGGAATATGCAGAATGCATACAAATGTGTGGTGGGTGCTCGTCACATAAACAGACATATTTGAACATGTAGCAGTAGCTGTGGAATTGAACACGGGCCGACTATCAGATGCGAACCCACTAAACACACTGAGCCCAGTCTAAGGGGCTGTGGAAGCAGATCATCAATGGCTCTACCTGTCGAAATAGGTGTGCAGGATTTAGCATCTAAATGAGTTACACTCGGTGCATCTGGACTGGGCTCGATTTGGTTAGAGCACCTGCAGCCTTAGAGAAATAACACGTTATAAATGGGTAGATTGGTTTCAACTGGCTCAAAACACAGACCACTGACGAAATTTGTTAATACGGTTACGCCTTCGGGTTTTATGGAAATGTGAAATTTATTGACCAGGTGGGTAGTTTTGCACTATGCATGCAAGATAATTCCTGACCTTGCGGTTAAGAGGATAGCATTCCTGTTACGTATCGGGGACATCTCGGGCACACATTTTGGACCAGGGAATGACTATGCCGTCTTGAATATCTAGTGCTGTTGAGTGCTTTTGCTCTGTTACACGACAGTGTATACCATCAACACAGATGAATACCCTGCATAAATTTGTGTTGGTAATTACAGAAAATCTTTGCTATAAAAGTTACGAATATATCAAACTCCTTCTCCATCTTTACCTACAGGTTTTGGTGTTCTTAAGGCAGTGACAATAATATTGCTATCCTCTCTGTTTTGATGTAATCTAGCACAAGTTTACATGCAGTTCAAACGGGCTTCTTACCTTCACATACATAGTTTATGCCTATCATGAGACTGTCACATGTATTTACTTAAACTCATGATGAAGGCGACAGAATCCTCAACGATGTCGGTATATGACAACCAGACTATACAGCGTCACTTCCATAAAACTTCAATTCTGCCACACCCACATCCAATATATTGCAGTTTTTACTGTCTGTTTATACAAATAAAAGAAACGATATGCTAAACGTGATCCTTCTCCGTCTTCCCCTTCCTCATGCTGTCATCCCATCACTGCATCTCCGCGTCACAAGGGCGTCTTGTACTTTAGTTCACTATATAAAGCAGGGTGCGAGGAGATGAGAACCAAGCGAGTGTCTGGTGGCAGGTGAGAAGAATTAACATCTTCATTAAGCGAGGATCACGGTCATGTCCGCCTGCATCATAGCAGCCGTGAGTAACGAGCGTTGAGCTGATACAATGGTGCTTTAATTGAAAAGCAGGACGCAGCAGAATTATCTTAATAATTATCAGTTTAAGGCCACTACAGTAAGATGGGCGACCCTATGAGTCCGAAACGTGCTGAGGGGTCGTCTTACTAAACAACTTTTTGTGGGGGCTGAAGATGTGCTAGGAAAACGTCAGGGCCCCTCTTCCTTTTAAGGCTAGATAACGTTTTTGTTTCCTGGTAAAATCTATCCAGCAAAAGAAAGACAGTTTGCACTGTGGAATTAGGTACCATTTCCTTTGTACTTGAAAACAAGAAGTTTATACACGTAATAAATGTAAAATGTATAAATTTATTTCGCACGGCACAGGAAAGGAGATAAAATCGCTACTTACACGGAGATCTACGATAGAAAAACAAAGGCAATCTGTAGGTAAAATGCAAGTTGGTATACAAATTATTTACTTAGCTGTAAAGGGTAAAATACATAAACCCATAACACATTTTATTCAAAGGGTTTTGAACGTAATTAATATGTACTTTTTTTTAGAATCAATAAAGAATCTTATGCTCAAAAATAATTTTAATTTTAACAGATCTTACCAATCTATAATTATTGAAAATTACAGTATAAATTAATTTTGCAGTGATTGGGGTCTTTTACGATGTAACGCTATGTAGTTTGCTACATAGGTACTAAACATTCGGAGAAATGTGCTGCCTCCATCTTCCAGGTAAAATGATGGTTAACTGCCAACATCGCGATGTTACGTAATAGAGGAGATTAATTAATCTTTGTAGCTACTGAAGTGAAAAACTCAAATCTCACAGTCCTTTATACGTTATAAGTTTTAAAAATAAATTTAACCTACTTTAAAGTACAGTAAAATTGTTCGTACGAAAGGAGAGAAAAACCATGGGAAGTCTGTCAGAACCTGTTTAGGTCCAAACGAACTAAGTTTCGAATGCAATGTTGGAGATTTGAACCCCCTAAAACCTGAGAGAAAGGAAAGTAAACTTAAGGTAGCACCAGGTTCTTAAAAGTGTCACTGGGCGGAGCTGTGAAAGTAATTCGAACTAGCATCGAATATAATCCCAAATGATTTAGTTCTTGTTCAAGTAACTGCTTATATGAAGGAGTATACAATTAAGAACACTTGATGGTTAACAGACCTGTTATATCCTGCTAATAACGCAACTAAAGAGCAAGAACTGAAACGACGTGAAGACAGTTAGGGAGATCTGAGAGAAAGGAACGCCATTGACACTGACTTTGGAGCGATGCAAAAAGCGAGGAAAGGAAGTTAAATCCATCATAACATCCCTTCATTCTGTCTACAATCTCCAGCACGTAATAAATGAAAGTTCTTGCCCTCATTATAGCCTTGTTTGAATTTGCACTCGCCGTCCTTATACGCTGTTTTCTTCTTTTCACTCTCACTCCTTGCGGAAAACACATACACAACATCCACGACCGATTCCTTCTACTTTTCTATCAATTCGCAATTCCCCTGAAACCTTTCTTTTCGAAGTTTTAAAGATTGTGTATTTCACAAGTATTAACTTTAGTATCTTTGGACCATAAAAATTATAGCATTTATAATAGTCTACGTGCGTGCCACATGCCTGCCCAATCGATTGTTTTTATTTAATAATCATCATAATATTGGTCTATATAAAGATTAAAAACTATGAACATCTTCGAACGAATTATTTCTAGGAACTGTACAAGTAGGTTGGTCGTCCTATCTTTTAGTTATATATACAAGTGTGTGTGTTACATATTTTCCCACAGAAAAATCAATTAGTATTGATCTGCCACGAAAATCCGTTCAGAAATTAATAAGTTGAAATTTGCAGTCCACTTTCCTAGCAACCAGCTTTTAAATGTCAGCCATCGAAGGATTTCTTCTATGAATTCGCAGGATATTGTCATTCAGTCCTGAAGTCCACCATTGCTTGTTTTGTGACGTTACAGTCTGCGGATTAACTGATCGGTCAATGTCCAGAGAATTGTGTTTCATGTAGAGGACAATGATTCTTATTATCTATCGGAAGACTGTTTAAAATGTTTCGTCACGTTAACAGCAGTGGAGACCACAAAAAACTTCAGTAAATAGTCGTTCTATTCCTTCTGAAATTGTTAAGACAAAGTATTTACTAGAACATCTAAGATTTTACTTCTCACTACCGAAACACAACAATTGCTTTCTCAGATAATACCTATTAGACGACTGAGCTGTGAACAACAAATGTAAGTTCAACAAGGAAGTGTTCAGTCTGTAGTGCCAAGTCGACATCACAAAGTCGAAGACTGACGTCAACATGTGAGGCAGACAGAAATTTTTTCTTGGGGTGTTTTTAATCTTTTTTCTGCAATTTTATCCACTTCTTTTTCCTTGCATTTCTTCTTCCTTTCTGTAATCCCTATGAAAGCCAAATACCTTCCCTATTTTTTTTCCTCGAGTTTCTTCCAGTTTTCACGCAGTAACACAACAGTAAACAGTCGAACACAGTGAAAGAATTTTTCCTTGTAACTTTATATAATCGCATACTTAACTTCTAGAAATACGACTCATAACTCTGGAAAATAAGACGCCCCGGGTCGCATTAGCCTATGTTGCCATTTAAGAAAAAGAAAAATATGATACTTGTGAGACTTGAGGCTTTCGTAGCGGTGTAAACGATGGTGGTGTTCTTCTGGTGTGTGACGCTGTGACGGCTTGAAGAAACATTTTGCCTTCTTGTAAAGGGTTTCACGGTTCGTGAAGGAAAGGTAACTAGTAGCAGGTAGCAGGTAAACCTGCGTCAACAACGGTTGACTGTTTCCTCCAAAACGACGCCACTGATAAATCTGCTTTATACGATTTTTAATAACTGTCCAACGAGATGCAACACAAAGCAGTCTATTTATTATTCTGCAAGTTCACTCTACATGTTTCGGACGCTAACCATACCCATCATCTGGAGTAGAATGAACTTGAAGAATAATAAATAGACTGCTTAGTGTTGCATCTCTTTGGACAATTATTAAAAATGTTGTCAGCAAGCAACGGAACCAGGAACATAAAATTCATCAACTGCTTTATACGAATTTCAGATTGTATTTGCTTAACGGCGACAAGGATACTTGGTCATGGGAAGAGAGATTAAGCGAAGAATAACTCATAAATATAATTTAATGGTATTGTTTCTTGAATCTGTAGTTTGAGACGTTACCAAGGTAATGATGCAAATGTGTAGGCTAAACAGTCTTTCCTTGACCTTCTATAATAATTGGAACGTTGGATGTACGTAGTAACTAGAAAGTGTCTGGCAGACAGCAAACAACCAAATGTTAAACTTCTGTACAATAATTGCGCATATCTTATTTCACTCATATAATCTAATCAACGTTGAACATATCCGCTTTCCAGAAGTGCCTTTTTTGTGCCATGTCTCTATCCCTAGCATATTTCGAACATGTCTGACAGCATTTACATAAAATTTGTAGGAATGCTTTGGAAACTGCAGGCAACTCACAATTTTCGTATTCAATTTCATGTCCAAAATCAATAAAATATGGCTGTCATGCGGAACTTCATGTGCAGGTCAAGTAGCATAATGTCATGTAGTGCTCTGTGGTAACTGTAGTAATAAATGTGTGAATGAGAGTCACAAATGTTCATACTGTATAATACACAAATAATTACGTGCAGGCACGCAGAATCTGTATTTTCTTTTTCGGCTTGATAACAAAATAAATAAACACTCCAAATAAATTTCGGTAATTTAGTAGCAAGTTTCATCATAAATATAAATACAAAATATTGTAAAAAATGTTATGATAAAAATTAATATGTAATAACAGCCTGCGAATCTTAGTTTATACCAGACAGATATAAAGCAGTTGGATTCTAATGGGCCTATTGGAAACTACTTGCATAAATTTCTCGCTAATATTCATGATCATTAATTACTTAAAACTCTGGCGAACCTCGCTTGCTTTTAGTAGATAATGAAGAAAAATCTGATACGTAAGTTTTATAATAATTTCTTTATTAATTTGATCCATCTGAGGATATTTACACATCACAAAATCAATATAAGGAAGGGCCCGGCATTCCAACAAATCATTTTTCACATCGTATTAGCACAGAAGGCTACAGCGTGCTGGCCACGTAGTAATAGAGGAAGATACTTGTGTATCTCCCAAATATTGATGGACGGATATTCCGCAAGAAGGAGGTCCGTGGAAAAGTTCAAAGTAGATGGGAGGAATGCCGTAAATTTGCAGCAGACACGGACATGAAGACGGCAAAAGTGAGACCGAAATTTGGAGGAAAATCATCTAGAAGACCATGCCCAAGAAACGGGCCTAAGCTTCAAATAGCAAGAAAGAGTACTGGCAAGATTCTCAAAGCTCAGAGTCACTGAGCATTTATAACAATTCTTTCCGGACGAAACAACACTTGTTTGTCATCGGGTTGTCTTGATTCTTTCCGCCTCACATTGCAATCTGTGGTCCGAGTCAAATTCATAATTTCTTGAGGCACATTCTAGACTAGAACTATTTTTCTAACTCCGGTGAAATAACAGTTATATAGACAACAGCGTGTTCTGCATCAAGAGAGACTCAAAACAAAGAAACAGGTGCGAAAATGTCCTCTGTTTTTATGTAATATGAATGTGCCCTTTTTTAGTCTGCTTGTAATCTACAAAAATAAGTCAAGGCTTTAATATTTATTTATTGCATGCATAAACGTATTACTGTAAGGCCAATCGCATGGTCCCGTTATTTAATTATTTTCCTTTTACTTCATTAAATATTTTTCGTATTAATGTCATTTGCCTAGCTCTATTAACTCCTTAGTTGTGATAAACAGTATAAAAGATAAATGCAGATTTTATATAGCCGGCTGTTTGCTGTTTCTTTTAGGGTATACAACTGTTTGTTCTTGATTGATATCTGTCGATAAACCAAAGAGTTAAAAACATTTGCAGCGGTCGGTCAGAAAACGTCTTCTGCAGGCGAGTCCATTACAAGTAAAAAATTCATACAAATTGAAATATGTTTATCGAACAAGCACCTGGCATTCCAAACATATTTTATCCCTCTACAAAGTCTTTCCCCGATATTCATTCATTCATTAGTATTCAGCCTTGAAGGCCGGGCTTGGCAGGAACCAGAGCCCAGAACCGGTATGGCTCTGGCACACTGCATCCTGGACAAGTTCTTGGGGGTAGTTTGCCATTGAGGTGATATAGTGTTATGTCGTATCAGGTGGACGTTCCCACTTTAGCCGCCAGGTGCCTCCGTCCGCAACGACGCGAGATATCCTAGCAGCGAAAGGTGGAACTGTGGGCGAGAAAGATGTCCGGTAGTAATTTTGCCTAAATTCCGACTTCCACATAAGTATAGGGATCTTTTACATGCCGCAAATCTACGACATGGGACCGACGGTTTTACTTCCCCTCCGAAGGAAGGCGTGCTGAGGATTTTTTCGGCTTCGGCCGGGTTTGAACCCGCAAACTTGGGTACTAAAGGCCAGCACGCTACGCCTAGACCACCGAAGCCGATATATCATTATTATCTCACAAATTAATAACCAAAGATCTGCAGATCGATTCCTTAGAATTGTTCACACTCATCGCTCTCTGCACACAGAAACAATACTATGATAAATGGCAGTTAAATAATCAGGGCATACAATGAAGTTGATTCGACAATGTTATAGCGCACTGAAGAAAAATAAAAATATGCCTAATCATAAGCAGTAAGTAGACAAGAACTTCACAGAGAGCACATTTACTTCGAAAACAATACAAACATCAGCCTGGAGAAACTAAGTAATATCTTAAGACGCTAGTAATTCATAGTGGGTACTTCCGAAGGGGTGTTTGAGATTGTGACAGCTAAATAAATGTGCTCGGCGTGAGTGTCTCATGAAGCTAATCTTCAGACTCTATATATTAATCTAGTGTTGTGGTTATTATATTATTAACTTACATGAATAAGATACTTCGGAGAGTGCCCAAAGAAAACGGTATGTTTATCCGGCAAACTGCAAGTAGAGCAGGGACTACACGCAGTCGAATGGCGAGAATTTATGCGGGGATGGTGAAATTGGAAGGACCAGAGGGAAGGTGTTTATAGCCTGCTTCAAAGTACTACTGAACAGAGGTATGTCTTATGCAAGGGGGAGAGAAGTGCATACAGGGATAGAGATCATTTGCAAGGTATAGGCGTAGATAGGAAGATAATATTAAAATAAATCTTCAAGAAGTGGGATTGGGGACATGGACTGGATTGATCTGGCTCAGGAGAGGGCTATTTCTAATGCGGTAATACACTACTGGATTCTGTAACATACGGGAAATTTGACTAGCTGAGATTGTTACGTTCTCAAGAAGAACTTTGTTCCATGGACTTAGTTAGTTAGTTATTGGAAGAACTGAATAAAAACCTCGCACACCTCAGGATAGCCTGTCCTCTAGATGATTTTCAAACTTGTGAAGTGTCAAAGTCAGAGCAGAAGCACTAAAGATTGAGACAAACTGTTTTGTACACTACTAGGCCGGTACAAACGTATGAATTGGGTATTTACTCTTCGCCACAGACTCTGCTCGTGGTTCTGGCAGTGTCCGCGCTGGGCTGGGAGAAGGTACCAGCCATCCCAGCGGGTCGTCGAGCGGAGTACTTCTTGCTCGAAGACGATGGCGCCTATAGGTTTGGGTATGACACTGGGGAAGGTCAGAGTGCGGCTGTCAGGGCGGACCAGAACAATCAGGTGCAGGGCCAGTACTCCTACGTGGACAGAGCAGGGAAGAGAGTCAGCGTCGCGTACACAGCCGGAGACTCAGGGTTCGTGCCGCGGTTGGAGGAGGGAGAGACAGGGACTAGTCCAGTGGGGGGTTCAGGTAAGTAGTTATATCACATTACTTGCCAATGGACTTCTTTCACAATGTATAGACAATGAATGGAAGCTATATAGAGTATGAAGCATTCAAAGCGAGTATAGCCCCTTGGCCACACTGTTAAGTGTTCTACTTAGAAATCCTTTTACTTTGCGTGGCGGCAGTGACCGTGGTGGAGCGAGAAATCCTGTTGGTGGTAAGCTTTGCGGTTTGTAAATGACGTTGCAGGTTACTTACCAATATAGGTTTTGGAGCGGCCATAAATGCTTCGTGTGCAAATAAAATTAAGTGGACTTGAGCTATTAACTGCAGATTTACAGTATATAAACATGTTTGCTTTACGGTTTCTTACCCATGTCCTAATACAGAACACCCGAAAATACAAAAGTTGCTCCAAATCCCGCTGAAAATGTAGAGTAACAACCATTGTTACAGCGATATGTCGGTGTCGTCTTGAAGTATTTGTAAGCTTCTGGAATCCTCATTCTCAGTTCATTCCTAATGCTCTGCCTTACTAAAATGCGCCTTACTTGTATACTTCCATCTTTTTCGTCATTCCAAGATATTTTGTAACCAAAATTCTGCATGCGCGCTCTCTCTCCCTCCCTCCCTCCCTCCCTCTCTCTCGCTCTCTCTCTCTCTCGTGTTACACATATATTCCCAGGTAATGTGAATAACAGACACAGCGTGTTGTTAGTTAGCACAGGTGCACGGCTTGGTTACACGGATCTGAAGTGCAGATAGAACAACTAAACAGTTCACTGGGTTCGGTTACATGTAGGATATTTCAAGTCAGATTCAGTACCGTTTTACTGCTATTGACCAACATAAAGGATACTGGGTAGAAAATAAGTTTACATTCTTTGGATTCTTAATCGTGCAGTCGTTGTAGTCAATGCACAACAGGCTGGTGAATGAGGAGTCGTGTTTGGATTTCTGGCAGTTGCATTAGATTTTTCTATTCTCCAGAGCGTCCATGACTTGAACTGGGACCCACCCGGAATATGATTTCACGAGTTTGTCAGCGACTCTTTCCTCTAGGAAAAAGCGCCCAGTTGTAAAGCTGACGAGGCACGTCCATCTAGTGCAAAGTTTAAGGGTGGCCTCCACCCAGTATGCCTTCATGCCCTAAGCAGGGTTGTAATTTGGACTGTAACTGTTACAGTTCAGACTTAATTGTCTGCTATTCCACCACTCTCCGCCAGAACTTATATATATATATATATATATATATATATATATATATATAATATAGAGAGAGACAAGCTCTACTTTTCTGTGTTCACAGAAGTCCAT
>Ga0123355_10021811_pt1 | contig 10260 bp, 7 predicted proteins | sample TergutEmb28metaG_3_FD_89872 | JGI IMG/M metagenome (GOLD analysis project Ga0123355, IMG submission 89872) | Embiratermes neotenicus P1 segment gut microbial communities from Petit-Saut dam, French Guiana - Emb289 P1 | ecosystem: Host-associated > Arthropoda: Insects > Digestive system > Gut ... | reverse complement strand
ATCTCGGAGGTTCAATTCTAGGCGGAGCTACATTCGGATTTGTATGTGCTAAAATAATGGCAGGTCCGTCAGGCGCCTCAGATTCAAACAAATGAGGCGGTGAATTAAAACGATTCGGGAAAAAATATCCGAATTCTCCCGGCGTTCTTGCTCTAAATTGAATTGAAGCCAGAAATGTTTCCTCATAATTCATAACAAGTGTGTCGGTTGGAGGACGAGCATTGACATCACTCAAAACTACCCATATATTTAAAAAGTCATTACCTATGTCTGACATTACCATCGAATGCATGAAATCTAATTCCGGATTCAAATTGACAATGGTGTCCACATTGGTTTGTGTTGTAACAAGCGCGCCGTTGTTATCCAAAAGATATGCTCGGCCCGGTCTGTCAGGAAGATTAAATCGAACTGGCAAATTAGCGTTTCTTAAATTGTGAATATTTCTGACATATATTCTGAGAGTAAATATTTGATTAACATAACATTCGTTTTCATTCGAATTATTTCTATAAATTGTGGTAAAAATCGTGGGTTCAGAAGATGCAACCATCAAATTAGGTAAATTGATAATTGGTTGCGGCGGAATATTCGCATTCGCTCCCGTAACTCTGTAATAAAAAGGACCCTCGTTTCGATTTGTTTCATATAAACCGCGGTCAAAGTAAAGGTTAGTATTAGTAGGCCTATCGTCGCTGTCTTCCCATCTTGAAAGACGCAACCGCGCGTCAAGCCCTCCAAATTCTGCGACACATCTGAAATATATCGAATAGAACTCCTGCGCTCCTTCAAGGTCCGCCGCGCCCGCCGTGCGGTCAAACCGCATAGCTACAACTCCTCTTCCGTTGTCAACTCTCGGAAAACCGGCGGGAATTGAAACCGAAGCTCCTCCCCAAGACCACATATCACCGTCAATCGCAAAACCACGTTCAAAAAAAGTGGTATTACCAACAGCCGGATTTATTATATTCCCGGCTGAATCAGACACGCGTAAAACTTCAGGATTAAAATGCAATGACGGGTTAGCCGTAATCATATTTGAAACATCAGCAATGCTTACAGTTACCCGAATAACGTCACCGTAACTTATGGAATTGACCGGTCGTCGGTCAGCGGGATTAGAATCCGCTGTCGTCACAGTAATATAAATTCGCTCTTGCCCGGCAGACATGGGCTCAAGCGAAGAATTTTCGATAGTCATAAAATCAGTCAACGCGAACTCATGCGTTACCGATTCGTCAGCAATTACAGGTGCAATGAATATGATAGACAAAGAAACCGTCAACACCACAAACAACGCAACTATTTTTTTCAAATTCATAATAAAGCGCCTCCTTTGTTTGGCAACCTATTTTAGGCATATATTAAGTAAATTATATTTCGCAAATGGTATAATTCGCCATTGTGCGTTTTCGCCGATTTTTAGCGAAATTTCGCACATGTATTTAATGCTATTATTTTGTATTCATTATATCATATTATCCTACATTTTGCAAGTATTATTTCAATTTCTCAATGTTTTTCAAATCCTCTTTTTAAGAACAAAGCGACTTCGTCGCATGTTCGCGCCTATGTGTGTTTGCGCGAACTTTGCGCAAAATCACACAATCAATAGCGTTTAGCCTTTTTCTCTTTACAGAAATTTCCTATAAAGTGGAAAAGGGGCGGGGAGACCATATTCCCCCCGCCCCTTTGGTTTACTTTCAATTTAAAACTTAACTTCTAATTCTTAACTTCTAATTACGGAGTAAGTGTACCGTCTGAAAGTTCAAGCGTTCCATTTTCAGTTCTTGTTCTTCCAAGATTCCAAAGAACGATTGAGAAGTCACCGCCGTCAACGTTAAGATACTCGTTGATATTCCATATTGTAGTGAAAAGTTCATCGTCAGTTCTTCCCAATTGACCTCTAATAGCGTTTACGTCCGCAGGAGTAATCATATACTTTTGAGGTCCTGGATTTACGAATGCGCCCGCTACCAACCATACGATATCAAGCACATCAATCGAGTCAGCAAAATCAACAGCGCCGTTTATTGCAAGTGCAACGTCAGCAACAAGATATTGCTCTGCACGAACTGTAATCGGGCCGCCCAATGCGCCGGTTGCTGCATCCGTAACAGCGCGAGCGTCTTCTCCGTGTCTTGTAAATCTAAGAACAAATTCGCCGTCTCCTTCTTCAATTCTCTCTATCAACTCAGCCGGAATAGTTAACGCATAGTTAAATAAAAAGTTGTTAGAAGCCGGGTCAGTATGAATTGAATTCATAGGCATGTTGTTAGTATAAGTCAACACATGAGTGAAGTCTTGACCTGTCAACTCATTTCCGCCAATTTCAACCAACTCAACACGGATACCAAGGTCAAAGTTCTCATGCACAGCCCATCCATGCATGCTATTTACACGCTCTTTACCGCCAAGCAACGCACGCCCTCTGATTACAACATAAGCTTCGCCGCCTACTTCAAAGGTAATATATACATAGATACAAGGATGCGTAACGCTTGTAGCTGTAAGAACATACGTTCCTGCTCTTGACGCAGAGAATGTCATGTCAGCATTAAACACCGGTGCTCCGCCGAAGAAATCATTGATATCAGGAGTGATATCTTCGCCGTTTCTTGTAAGTGTCCAAACAAGACCTACGTTGCTATCAGCGTCAACATCAGCCAACGTATCAATATCAGCTTCAAACTGTACATTTAGCACATAATCTTCATTTATGTCCAATTCAACTGTAGTATAACTAATAACACCTGTCGCTGGTTGATTAAGTCCGCCCGGATTTTCAATTTCAAGCCAAACAAGTTCAAGTTCAGCAACTCCGTAACCACGGCCTTCTAATTCAGCCATAATTTCAACCAAACCGCGAAGTCCGTTTACAGTCCAACTGTTGATTTCCGCAGGTGCCGCTATACTCCAACCGCCAACGTTACCGTCAGCAGACCATACCACAGCAACTTCTTCAAGAATTGTTCCTGCATTCGGACCATCAGCAATTTCAACTATCGCTCTAAATTCAATCGGTCCTCTGTTCGGGTAAACTCTAACGTGTGTACCGTGAACATCGTAATCTTCAAAAGCGTTACATTCCCACTCATCGCGGTTGTAAACGATTCTGATAATAACTTCTTCTTGCTCAATCGGATGAGGAGTAATTGAATTTCCTATCGAACATCTAAGAGGAGGCAAGTTAGGATTATTGTTTTGGTCAGGAGCATGTTCGCCTCTTCTAATCATGTTCGCCACCTGAATAACTTCAGTGCCTGTGAAAATCGGTGTCAACACACAAGGTGGTACAGGATTAGCATTAGGATTCCCGGTAGGTGCTACCAATGAAAGCACGTCAGGGTCATCATCAAGTACCGTGAAACGAATTGTGAAGAATGGTCCGGCAATTGCCGAAAGGTTAGCGTAACGAATCATTGCCGTAGAATCAACCTGAAGACCCATTATAAATCTTCCCATTTCGTTTACGTCTTCCGAAACTATACCATTCTCTCCTTCGCCTACAATGAAAGGAGAAATAGTTGCGCCTTGCGATATTGTCAAAGGCTCAATTCTTGAGTCACCAAACGCCGGCCCTAACACCACGCTATCAATTTGAATTTGCGTGTTGTCAAACATCAACGGAATAGCTAACCATTGAACGCCGTCAATCGGAATATCAATATCGATTTCATAAGTTCTTCCAACGCGAAGACTTCCTGCCGGAAGAATATCCAACGGGTCAGTATCATCTTCACCTGGAACTTCAGCTCCGCGAACCCATTCGCCGTCTACATATTCCATTTCCCAAGTTGTAGCAACAAAATCGTCGCCCGCTACAACTTCGTCAGTATTAATGATGTCAATCGCGAAACGCTCAGTGTGACCTGTGTTGTTAACAGCAGTAAGTGTAACAATAGTAGTTACCGTCGCGCCGTTAGAAATATTTCCAAGACCGGTTCCGCCTGTAAAGTCAAGCGTCGCGCTTACAGCAACTAAATCATCGTTGTTGCACGGAACGCTAGTCGGAGAAACCGCCAAGAAATTATTGTTCAACGTCACGTTAAACGCGCCGTTCGTTGCGTCGATTGGCAACACTGAAACTAAGAAGTCAATCGTATCAGCATCAACTTCAAGCAAGTCCTCGTAAGGAATTCCCGCATCCGAGATTTCGCCGAACAAATGATGAGTCGCGTCAAGCGGCTCAGCACCCGTTCTAACTAGCAACGCAGTCGGAGCAGCCGCCGGCGGCTCAGTTGTCACAACAGGCGAACCGTCATGCTCTACTTCAAACGCAGTAACTACTGTCGGCCAAGTTATTATCCACTCACTAGCAATCAATGGCTCTAATGTAGCAAGAGTAAAACCAAACCCATGATGCGCAGGGTTGGCAGGAGTCCAATTAAAGACCATGTCTCCTCCCAGTTGAAGCGCTGGGGTTACAACATCAAACGTAAGTGTGAAAAGGAGTGTCTCAGGAGCTATTATGTGAGTTACTGTGCCATATTGAGCAGTGAAACTAGCTCCATTCCACGTATGAGTAGGCGTTACCAAAGGAGATGGTAGAGCACTATTCCATTCAGCACCAGTTAACGTTACTCTTGACGTATCCCATGTTAACGTACCGTCAAGACCCCTAAAACCATTTGCAGTAACATTTCTTACTACAAACTGTGCAGTAAAACTATTAGTAGTCGGCGTCATAGTTCTATCAGCTATTACAAAATGCAAACTCGGAAGAGGGTCTGCTGATACAGTTATCGCGCCTAATCCCAATACTCCAAATACCATTGTTAAAACAATAAGTATTGATAAAAACTTTTTCATATATTTGCTTACCTTCCTTCATATCTAATTTTTACATCTAAATCTTCTTTGTAAAAAATTGTCGAAACTTCTATAAATAAAAACATTCCCTCCCACAAAGAATGCGGGAGGGATATAACGAAATTCTAATATCTAATTATTACCTTGAAAGAATAGGAAACTCTCCCACACCCCTAGCAACATTGAAAATTGCCGTAGCGTCAAATGCAGTAATCACACCATCACCATTTACATTTGCCGCAAGTAACTGTCTTGATGAAAATGAGCCAACAATACCTCTTGCGAAATCAAAAACAGCCGTAGAGTCAAACGAAGTAACGTGTCCATCACCGTCTACATCGCCATATTTAAGAATATCCATGGCGCCTATTCCTCCCGGAGTAGGTATAAATGAAAAACTTTCCGCCGTCGGAACTTGAATTCCAACAGGAGCTAAAAAAGCAAATACAAACTTGCCGGGATTAGCCTCATTATTTGTCCGTTCGGGCGAAAAGAAAATCTCAACCCCCGCTATGTCAGACACCGGCGCGTAAAGCGCCAAAAGACTTGGAAATTCCATAATATCAACAGTCAATCGCCCAACCGCTCCTATCCCGCTCACTTCATGTTCCAAAATAAAATCAAATTCAATATCTTGGTTCCAAACCGAGTCGGCGGGAGCGTTAGCGATAACGCCAAAAACGCTGACTAAAGTAAATATCATTATCACCGTCAAATATAATACTTTTTTCATCTATATCCCTCCTTATGTTTACTTAAAAACCACCTTACCCTTGCAAAAAATGCAAGGGTAAGAGGTAATTTTAAATCCTAAGTTTTACATTACATTGAATGAATTGGAAATTGTGAAATCGCTCCCGAAGCCATATCAGCTATAGTCAAAACATCCTCAAGTAAGGTAATCAGTCCATCACCATCAACATCTGCTGCAAGCAAAGATTTTGGCCCGAACGATACAGCACCTACAGTAAAGTCAAATGTTCCCAAAACATCCTCAAGCAAGGTAATTAGTCCGTCACCATCAACATCACCATAAATCAATCTATCCGTAGCATTATCCATATTGCTTGCGTCAGATATTTCGAAATTAGCGACAGTTACAGTTCCGCCGGCAGTACATAAAAACGCAAATACATACTGACCCGCGTTCGCCGCGTTATTATCTCTTTCAAATGCCCAGAATACATGTAATGTAGAAGAACCTACAACATTTACTCTGTGAGTATACGGGCTAAAGTCGCCGCCTTGAAGAACAGTAATTCTACCAATCGTTCCAACTTCACCGTTATCGTGTTCTACAACAAAGTTTTCGAACTCAATATCCCCGCCGCCAACAGCTGTAAACTGTGCCGTAAAGATTGTCGCCATTTCAGCGTAAACTTCATCAGGCACAAGCGGACTCCATCCTGTAAACGTCCACCCTGTCTCAGCGGTTACAGTAGGAGCAACAATTGCCGTTCCAACAGCCACATCAGTAAATACAACCTCATCAGTCGTTGTTCCTCTCGTTGGGTCTATAACAAACTCAAACGATACAAGAACAGCTCCCGGTGTGTCATCTCTAAACTGTGCGGTAAATGTTGTTGCCATACCCGCATACGCTTCATCAGGTACTGCAGGGTTCCATCCTGTGAAATACCAATATCCAATACCGGCAACCACAGGCGCGACAATCGCTTCACCCGGAAGAACTTCAAATACAAGTTCACCCGTTACAGTTCCGCGAGCGTCGTCCACAACAAACGTCAACTCTATCGGAGTCGGACCTACTACTTCCTCCGCTCCGGCAACAGTAAACGTAACCGTTGCATAACCTCCATCAATATGCGTTGTTCTAACTTCAACTACAAATGTTGTGACTTCATCATACACCCAATTGAGTGCAGACATAGGAATGTTCAAGTATCCCACACCGGCAACGGTATCAAGCGTTGCGCCGGCAAGAACATGGTTACTTGCAACACCATCCTCGCTAATTACCGTAATGGTTACAAGGCTATTGTCCCAAGCATACTCCCATTCCGCCGAAGCAGTAACAGGAATGCTTACAACCAAATCGGTTTCAGCGTCAAACGCGTGCGGTCCGTCACCAAATACCAAATTGCCAAGCTCGACATTGTCGTCAGCTACTGTAAACCTTACGGTTCTAACGTTGTTGCCATCCGCAAACACGCCTCCGAGTAAAACTATGTACTCCGTGCCAATCGCTCCCCCGCTGCGCAATCTGAAAGTGAAAGTTCCACCCCCATTAATCGCGTACTGGTTAACGAATGATACGTCACTCGCGTCAACTGTCCCGCTTTCAAACACAGAATAGGGAATAACCAATACCGTCCCTTCTCCGAGCCCTCCGCTAACAGTCAAAGTGAAAAGTGCCCCATACGCAACCGTAAACTCCCCGGTTATCGCCCCCATCATGTCAACATCCAAACCATCACAGTTCGTACTCAACATAATGCCTGTGGCCGCGTTTGCAGATACCGACATTGCCGGCACCACTACGACAAGCATAGCGACAATAACGAGCATTGCCAAAATTTTGCTTGCCTTTTTTGTCCTAATCACAAACATTTCCCTCCTTTCTTTTTACTTATTTTTTATATTTAATTTAATTTTTTGCAATGTTATAAAAATACTATAAATAAAATGATAAAACATTTAATTTCAAACTAAATTTCAAAAATTTAAGGAAAGATTTTTAAAAATCACTAAATTAAAGGTAGCTTTATTCCCTTTAATTAGTTCTGCGATTTCTGCCTTCAAAGGCCCGCATTCAAAACCCCTTGAAGACACCACTATTCTGCTTTCAAATATCAACTCACCGGAGTGTCCGTTGTGCTACCATGTTTTTGTTACTCATACTGCTATAACTACATTAATTATTTTGCAATGTTATTCCGCGCGTATATCCATCCCAAAGAACAGTATATCCCACGCTTTCCGCCATAAACCTAAGAGGAACCAAAGTCCGCCAATTCATCATCACCGCAGGGGCGTCCATCTCAACGGCAACGCCGTTAACAAAAGCATTTCGTTCGCCAATTACAACATGAATCACATTTTCCCCAAGCCGTGCAATCACAAGACTTTCCTCAGCAATCCATTCAATGTCGAACCCAATTTCTTCCGCCAAAAACCTTACAGGCACGAACGTCAAATCACTTTCCGCGTCTATAAACGGCGCAACATCCAATAATGAAGTAATTCCGTCAACAACCACTCTGTTTGAATCCACATGCATAAGGATTTCATTTGGCGGCGCAAACGGCGGTAAGTGAGCCGCCCGCCATTCCAAATCACCCTCAGACAGCACCATCAAAAGTTCAGTCGGAATTTGCGGCGGCGGGTCGGGCGTCCATCCGCCCACCATACACGGAACAACAGCAATGTCACGAATTCTTATAATTTCGTCCCGCTCTGTGCCCTGCATTCTGTAATAAACACTTCCGTTTATAAACCTTAACGGATACATGTCGTTTGAGTGAAACAATCTTTGCGGATTTCTCGCAATAAGAATAAAATAAGCAAACGACCCGGTAAAGTTCACAAAATCACCGTATATATGCTCATAAGCCACCGTAAAAGATGACTCATCATTTATTTCGGTTCTAATCCCGTCTTGCCAAGCAGAAAACCTATCCGCCAAATAAAAGAAATTTCCATAATCATCAATTTTTAATTCAAAAGCATCTGTGTCATACTCTATCGAAAAAGCAAGCTTATTAACTCCGTCAAAGTCTATACCCGCCGGCGGGTTAATCATTCTCAATCTTACATAAACCCTTATTTCGCCGCTATCTTCATCCATAGGTATTGGGAGGAAAGAAAGTGACGCGACAGGCGCGGCGGAAACCGCAAAAGACACACAAACACCAAACACCAAACACAGGACAATAAAGGCGGAAATGCATTTTTTAAATTTTTTTGAATTCAAGTTCATTCCATTCACCCTGTCCCACTCCATATAAAAATATATATTTAATTATGCCATAAGTCATCCTCTAAAGTAAAGCACAAATTTACACAAACATTATAAATATTTTTGTGCAGTTTGTACACATGACAGCTTGTCCGAAAAAACGCCATTTTTCGCCGCAACTATCACATGTCCCAAAAACAAAGAATTGATAAGGAGTTTTCCGTTAACGGAAAAAATCTCCTATATCAATCCATTCGCTCGCAAGGACATACAACAACGCGTAAACCATTAAATTATCCCCATCTTCATCACTGTCTAAAAATATTAGAATCATAGCGATAAGCAACAAGTCTTCCGCCGACAAAAAGCCAAATATTTTTCCGTTTTCCGGGTTATAAATAGAACTTGGAATAAATCCTAATATTGGGTTTTTGTTGTTTTTTGGCGGAACGGACGAATGATGATTATGGTTATGTTCGTCGTTGTGGCGGTGATGCGTGTGGTTATGTTCATCACGGCGATGATTATGCGGATGATTATGTCCGCCGCGATGATGAACATTGCGATTATGCGAAGTATGTTCGCGGCGGTGTTCGTAATTACGTTCTTTATAATTATTAGCCGAATGACTTTGCGAATAAGCGGTATCATCCCGCCGATTTTGCGAACGGCGAAACGCCGCCCCTGCATCGTTCGCGGGACGGCTGCTAACTTTCGCCGTATTATTATTTTCATATCTTCTATACATAATATCGTCTACTTTCCATTGTGTGGTACAGTCTTTTGATACAATCTACAAATCTTTCATAAGCGGCGCGAACTTAGCAAAACTCATAACTTTCGCTGCCATATCAAGTTTACCGCGCCGCCCGTCACTTAAATACGGTTTAAGCGAATTTAACATACTTGCGTGACGGTTATCGCCGCCTCCGGCACCGCCCATCATGGACATCATTTTTTGCATTTTCATCATCATTTCAGGGTCAAAACCGCCGGAATTCTCAGAGCCGCCGTTTGCGTGAGCAAAATTTTCCGAACTGTCATCACTTTCCGAATTTCCGGCGGCAAACTTGCCAATCATGCTGCCCAAATTACTTGTGTCCATGTTTCCGCCGCCGAAGTTAGCGACAATATTTTGAATATTCGCCTGCCCTTCTTCGGTTGCCATCATTTCTTTAAGTTTTTCAATCGCACTGCCAAAATCAGCCAATTTCGCTCGCCCCCTATCCCCAATATATGAAATCTATCTCACGAATATCCTATTTTTTCATATCATTCGGCTTATTATTTCCGACCATACCATTAACCTGTTTCATTTGTTCGGGAGTTAACCCCAACTGTTTCATTCCTTGCGCCAACTGCTCCGGAGTGATTTTTGACAACATTTCTTGTAGGTTCATAAGAAATCTCCTCTCAAATTTTAAATTTTTATTTAATTCCACATTCCATAATATGAAATTTAAAAAAAATAGTGCAAAAAATAAAAATATATGTTATAATGAATGTAGATTGTTGAAATCATAAGATTT
>Ga0123355_10021810_pt1 | contig 10260 bp, 9 predicted proteins | sample TergutEmb28metaG_3_FD_89872 | JGI IMG/M metagenome (GOLD analysis project Ga0123355, IMG submission 89872) | Embiratermes neotenicus P1 segment gut microbial communities from Petit-Saut dam, French Guiana - Emb289 P1 | ecosystem: Host-associated > Arthropoda: Insects > Digestive system > Gut ... | reverse complement strand
TGATAATGAGAACCGCATTGGGTGATTTCTAGCTTTCCGCCCTCAATACGAAAGACAATGCGATTTTTGTCATCAATCTTTACACTCCAAAAGCCGCTTAAATCATGTTTAAGCGGCTCTGGCTTGCCAATGCCATTATATCCATTTCGTTCTATATCCAATAAAAGTTTATTTATCTTCTTCAGCGTTTTTTTATCTTGTGTTTGCCAATGAAGATAATCCTTCCAAGCCGAATCATGCCATATTTTAGTCATCATCTGCCTCAATAAGTTCGTGCTCCGTCATATTTTTTCCGGCTTTTGCATCTGCTATGGCTATTCTAAGTCTATTCATATTTGCTTCGGAATAAAAGGGATCTGGCTCTACAGCCACCTCAAACGGGATTCTTTTTTCCTTAGTTACTTTATTGGCAAAAATCGTAAATGCGGTTGTCATACTTAATCCCATCTCTTTACAGGTTTGTTCCATATTTTTTTTCAAATCTTCATCCATACGGAAATTAACCATTGCTTGTGCCATGACAATCACTCCTTTCACGAACAGTATATCAACTATGTAAAGCAATAGTCAATCATTCGCTTTATTTTTCTTAGAAAAACCAATTGAAAAATCCATGACAAAATGCCACAGATGAGAACTTGAATTACACTTTAGTGCGAAAAACCATATTGATTTTCACAGCAACTCAACATATAATAAAAATGTGCCGCAGGGCATCCAAAATGTTGCCGTTCCACGGCATACGACTTATAAGTGACCGGGACAAAAATGATTGAATCAGGACTTCGCCTCTAAGGTTGAAGCCTTGTTTTCACCCTGAACAATCACAAAACAATGAAAATTGAAAATCGCGAGTATAAACTGTGGGATTTTTTCAAAATCCCATTTACTGTTTTCTCCAGGGCTGGTGTCTCTGCAGGTGATTGATAAAATCATCTATGCGTTGATACCAGCCCTACGAGTGTTGGCGACAGCCAGCTTCATAGACACAGCTATCCGCATTTTTAACGGGCAAGTGCATAAACGTATACCAGAAAGATCTTATAGTTAACTGTAGATAACACTTGCTATTAACGATGCTACTATACCAAGCAAAAACCCGCTAATCAACCCCAGAATGCAGCTCCTTCTTTCCTTTTTACGGGAGTCATTGTAATTGGATAGAGCTATTATGCCTACCTTTGATAGCATAATATTACCAAAATCAATTGGCTCGTAGTTATTACTATCATAAGTAGCCGTAGATTTCCAAAATGCCACTGATTGCATTGGTTTTGTGTCCACATATTTGCCTTCATGCAGCAGACTTATTCGCTGTACACAATCAAAGCCAACCATAGCAGTTATCTTGTTGCAACACATATATTCGTTTGTTTTTAACACAGAAAGAATTTTATAGTCTTTTGCAGCTAAATTCAACATTTTACCATCTTATCATAGAGTAAAACAGTCCAAGGTTTTCATTTCAACGATAGCATATATAATACAAAACTCCAATTCAATTATACCATATTTCCCCAAAACCTCAGCCTCTAAAACAACGATTTGTGACGAGCACTACTTAAAATCATATGCAATAAAATTCCCACAACGGTTAAAATTCAAATAATTTCAAATTTTACCAAAAACATAATCGCCTTGTACAAAGAAAATCCTTTTGATCTTGCACCTTATATCAGGCTTTAAAAGGAACGAAATCGCTTATCATTCACCGCTAAATCGCCTACACATCATTTCCCTGAATCCCCAAAACACCCCAAATCTTCTCCCGAATAGATATCACCCGAGCAGCCTCAAACTCCGGATGATCCTTAAACCATTTTACATTAAGCGGCGACGGGTGCGGCATGACAAATGCAGGTTTCCCATTTAAAATATTATCCCTAAAAATCAAATCCTCGAATCTATCATCCGGAAATATAAACTTCGCAGCCTTCTGCCCTATAATGACAAAAATCTCGTTATCTACCACTTCAATTTCCCGATGCAGCCATTTTCTTGCGCAAGCAATCGGCGGAGATCTGTCACCACCGTTTGCACTTTTCCCCGGAAAGCAGTGCGCCAAGGCCGTGATATAGAAATTTTCTTCATTGTAAAAAATATCATCCGTAATCTGATACCATTCAAACTTCAGCCTATTTCCGGAGAGATCATTAAACGGCTTTTTGGTTAAATGCACAGTTTTAGAAGGGGCTTGGCTAATCTGCAGTACTTTTGAGTTTGCCGTACCACGGACAATGGGTATAGGTTCAAAGCCAAACTTTTCCTGACAATCTCTGCAGGCTAGGATATCGTTTTTTAGTTCTTCGAATGTCATTTGGATTCTCCTTAACTGTTCCCTCGTATAATTTCCACTACAATCTGAATATTACATGAGTCATTGCCTTCTATCATTATCACACAAATGGTATACTGTAGCTGATACAATACCGTTTGCATAGCCGTCAAAGGGGATGTTTATTTTGGAAATCGTATTAGGGAAGTATTTTGACATGGTTAAAGATCACTTGTCACAGCTTCAGTACCCGCTTTCGTTTTTATCAGATACACATACGGATGTAGAACAATGGCAAAGTAAAGCCCGAAAAGCGGTAAAAAGCCTTTTGAGGTATCAGCCGCCAAAAACAGCCCTAGACCCGATTATTCACGATGAGTATATCAAAGACGGGCTTATTTATCAGCATGTAAGCTATGCTCAACCATACGGTCCACGGACGGTGGGCATACTGATGAGGCCGGAAAAAGCTGCAGGCAAATTGCCGGGCTTTTTGGGTTTGCATGATCATGGTGGTTTTAAATATTATGGCAAGGAGAAAATAACCGCACCCAAAAAAACGCCAGCTATTATGAAGGATTATCAAGCCCATTATTACGGAGGCCGTGCCTGGGCCTCTGAGTTAGCCCTTAAAGGCTATGTCGTTTTTGTGCCGGATGTGTTCCTTTGGGGATCCCGTAAAATTATGCCGGAGGATCTTTCGGCTCGGTATGTGAAGGCATGGCAGGAAGGCTTAAATCAACCGGTGGACAGCGACGCATATATCCAGGCATATAACGATTATGCCGCCTTTGCGGAACATGATATCACAAAAACTTTTATAGAAGCCGGCATGACCTGGCCCGGAGTAACGGTACACGATGATATGAGGGCACTGGATTTTTTGCTCACACAGCCGGATGTAGATGCCGACAATCTCGGCTGTGCAGGGCTTTCCGGAGGGGGAAACCGTACAGTTTATCTGGCCGCGATGGACGAGCGTATCAAATGTACATGTTGCGCCGGTTTTATGTCCACGGCTTCTGAGTTTGCATTGTATAAAGTCTTTACCCATACATGGATGATGTATATTCCGGGGTTGACCGAACTTATGGATTTTCCGGATCTGTATTCTATACACGGAAAGAAACCTACCATGGTGCTTTACGCTGTGGATGATCCCTTGTTTACGCCCAAAGGACAGCAAGATGCGGATAAACGCTTGAAGGCTATTTATACGAAAATGGGCACGCCGGAACTGTACAGTGGGCTTTTCTTCCCTGGACCCCATAAGTTTGATGTGGAGATGCAGGAGACTGCTTTTGCTTTTTTTGACAAGTGGTTGAAGTAATAATGTAATCTTTCACACGGCATCAAAGCTGCATCGCCAGATACACAGCCCCCAGCTCCGACTCAACATCCTGGGGAGCTATCGTTACATTCGGGTAAGCCGCTTCCACTGCATGCTTAAACCGCTCTTGTATATGGGGATTATGAAGCAAAATGCTCCCACTCAATATCACTTGCGCAGTCGATAACTGACTTCTGCCAATCAATGTCTTAGCCAGCAAAGCCAAATCCTCTGCGGCGGTACGTTCAATCAAAAGCGCAATACTATCCCCTGCTTCCGCCGCAGTTCTCACCACTTGAGAAAGCTTCGCGATTTTTGCCTTATCAAAGGGAATGCTATACACATGCTTCAACACCTCATCAATGCGCTTTAACTCAAAAAATTCCATAATTTTAGAAGTCAGCACGGTTTTTTGGCCGCGCCCATCATAGTCCATAAGCGCATACCGAATGGCCTCCATACCTATTTTATAACCCGATCCGGAATCATCTATAAAAGCACCCCAGCCCCCGCATCGTAAAGCATGACCGGATTTATCTATTGCGTATCCGATAGAACCCGTACCGGATATGATAACGATACCCGCTTCACCCTTGGTTTTTGATGCCAAAGCCACAACGGCATCGGTAACGATTTTAATCTTTCCATTAAAACCGATATCACGAAAAATAGATTCCATAAGCCCGGTATTTCTGTCGCCGTCAACACCTGCCGACCCTATGCAAATGGCTTCACAATCTTTTAAATGAGTGCCGGTTTGACAGTTAAATTCTTCGATCAGCTGCCGTATATTTTCGCATACTGTTTCCGCCTCTAAAGCGGCTAAGTTCGTGGGGCCGCCTTTGTGCCTTCCTATAACAGTCAAATTTTTGTCAGTCCCTAACAATCTGGAGGTGCTTCCGCCTCCGTCGATACCTATATAATACATACGAGATCCCTTCTTCTATACAAATACACAAATTCATTCGAGTTCATTTCGCTTTACGTTAAAGTAAATTCATTCGAAATCACTATAAATTTATTTTGCCTAAAATCTTCCCGCAACGGGCACCGGTTACACTTGGCAGATTGCTTGTGTTGCCGCAAATAGTCTCGTTTGCCAAAATGGCAAATGCGATGGCTTCCTTGGCGTCACTGCTTTGGCCGGTGGCTTCTTGGGTTGTCACCGTAATCCCCGGCAGCCGGTCGCTTATCATTTTTACCAAATGCTTGTTGTAAGCGCCGCCCCCGCCGATAATCAACTTTTGTACGGGACCATTAATCAAATGTTTAACAGAATAGCTGATCGTCTCAGCCGTAAATGCGGTGGCCGTAGCCACAATATCCGGATCAGACAACTGCAAAGCCTTGCACACATCATAAAAATCTTCACTAAAATCTTTGCCGAAATATTCCCGGCCCGTGGTTTTAGGCGGTAAACTCGTGATATATTCATCGTTCATAAAATGGGCCAGCAATTGCCGGTTAACAATCCCTTTTTCCGCCATCCTGCCGTTTTTATCATAAGGCTGTCCCGTTGTTTTTTGAACTATATAATCGATCACCATATTGCCGGGCCCCGTATCAAAGGCAATGATATCATCGGGTGCGGCATTTTGAGGGATTATCGTGATATTTCCAACGCCACCGATATTTTGCAGGGCAATCACTTCTTCATTTCCTTTGTTGGCATATAACAAAAATTCCACATACGGCACCAAAGGCGCACCAAGACCTCCTGCCGCCATATCTGCCGTCCTAAAATCCGAAACGGTAATGACTCCGGTTTTATGGGCAATGACCGCTCCCTCCCCGATCTGGAGTGTAGATAGGGTTTCGGGCATATGATATATGGTTTGTCCGTGAGAGCCGATTAAATCTATATCTGCCATACTCATGTTTGCTTTCTCTACTATATTTATAGCCGCGTGGGCAAATAATTCCCCCAACAGGAAATTCATATGACATATATCACGGGATGAGGACGTGTTTAGATTGAATAATTTAAATATCCTCTCTCGCACATCTCTTGGAAAAGGGAAATTTTCGAAAGCAATCTCATCTACTTTAGTATCCGTGTAATTGCCCGTTATTTTTACCAGCGCCGCGTCAATTCCGTCTACCGAAGTACCGGACATTAGCCCGATCACGTACTTTTCATGCTTGGCAGACAGCTCGAAAAGCCTTTTTAATCCATTGGATGCCATTTTATGCTTCCTTTCAAAAAAGGCCCCTGCTTTTTATGCAGCAGGGGCACTAAATAAATCAAAAAAATTAATATTCCACTTTTACCGGCAATCCTGTTTTCATAGATTCGTTGCAGGCCAAGCAAAAGGCCACACTCTTCCAAGCATCAGCATAAGTGGAACGAATTTTAGACGGATCTCCGGAAATAACGGCGTCAATAAAAGTACGATCACAGTCGATACCCGGGTCATTGCTGCTTTTGATTGTCAGGCCACTGCCTCCGTCCGTACGCAGCATACCATCGCCGGAAACCACACCGCCCAATTCTTCCGGGGCTTCACCGGCTCCGCCGTAGATTGTAATATCCGTAATCAACCGATAATCCATGCGGGATTCCCGGCTGCCAAAAGTCATTTTATTATCCCAGCAAGATGGCCCAAGAGCGTAGCAGCCTGTCACCATCGTTGCGGTAACCCCGCTTTTGAAAGTGATTAATGTCGTAGACAAATCATCGGTAAAATAACCGTGACATTCTTCTTGGGTGATATTTCCTCTGCTGGCAATGGAATACACCGTATCCGGTTCATCGTCCAACAAATAGCGCAGGATATCCATTTGATGTATGGTCTGCTCTACAAGCTGCCCGCCGGATGTTTCTTTTACACGCCACCAGGGGACCTCGGGGATACCGCCAATCCTTGATCCGGCTATGTGAAGGATCGGATTTGCTTTGATATATTCTTTGGCCGCCACATTGGTGCTGCCATAACGGCATTGGAAACCGGAAGCGGCAATCAGGCCGGTTTCGTCTAATTGACGGATTACTTCTCTCGCCAAATCTCCATCCAGGGCCAATGGCTTTTCTACAAAAAACGGAATGCGCCGGCGGATGGTCTCAAATTCAATGATCCCGTGGCATGTAGGCGGTACGCAGATAAAAACCACCTCCGGTTTCACTTCGTCATACATGTGAACAAAATCGTTGAATGCACGCCCTTGTCCCGATTTTTTTACGAAATTTTCTGCCCGGTCAATCAGCACATCACAAAACCCAACGAGTTTAACATCCTGAAACTGGACAAAATGATCCAAATGATATTCGCCAATAAGTCCGCATCCGATAATCGCACACTTTATCATTTATTTATCTCCTCTATATTTAGAATGTATATCACTGCTTATGCCAGAGAATCGCCTTTTAACTATATTATAGCGACTTCGCGATTATTTTACCGATAGCATCGGCAATTTCTTTGTAATAGTTGGTAAAGCTTTGATTTTCATCTTCTTTAAAAACTTCCGCTGTCAGATATCCGTCAAAACCGGCTGCCTGAAGCGCAGGTACCACTGCATCCCAATCAACATCACCTTCCAGTAAATCCACAAAGGTACCGCCGGTATTAAGCCCGCCAAAAGAGGTCCCGCCCCGTTTGAAGTCTTTAACATGGATATTGCGGATACGTTTCCCCAATACTTCAATCCAGTACTCGGTCCAGGAGAAAGCCACCACATTACCTATATCATAGTAAGCACAAATGTACGGGCTGTCGGCTTTATCAATAAACGAAGCCATATCAAAGGGCGACATAAAAAAGCCGTTCCAGACATTTTCAACGCCTGTATTAATCTGTGCCGCTTCAATTTCCGGTTTAAGCTCCGCTAAAGTTTGCATAGACAACTCATAGGCGCGAATAAAGGATTTTTGCTGAGGCACCCCGCCGGGAACTATTAAAATCCCTGTGGCACCAAGGGCTTTTGCATATTTTAATTGTGCGCGTATGATTTGTTTTGCATATTCCCGGTCTGCCTTATCAGGCGCTCCCATACGATAACCGCCAAGCATCGATGTAGAGATACTCACCACAGGAAGCGCAAATCGTTCAGACAAGGCTTTAATTTTCGCAAGTTCCTCGTCAGATGTCTCCAAAGTCAGAGAATGGGCAGAGTGGCCAACTTCATCCACATTTAGCTCAATGCCGTCAAACCCCGCTTCTTTTAACTGTTTAAACATGTCTTCAAAACCGGTATTGCCATCCACAGTCCATGCATTTAATGCCTTTTTCATACACAAGCCTCCCGTATATTTGTTTATCTGGTTATCTTGCTATATTACTGGATTTGAGCGCTTTTATCAATATCGACAAAAGCGGGCCGATGACCGCAATTTAAGAAAAAAATCGGGTTTCCCCAAAACATCAAAAGCGGTCAGAGAACATCTTTTATCAGTTAATCGTTTGCTATCGATAAAGCCCCGCGAACATGCCCTTTAGCCTTATCCAGCAAGGATTCGGCCCTTGGCCTATCCGATTGTGTGAGCAGCATGACAATGGCCGTTTTCACTTTCCCATCCGCTTCATCAATGGCTGCCCTCGCTTCTTCACGAGGCACACCGGTAATTTCCATCACTATATTTTCGGCCCGTATATTCAGCTTTTTATTGCTTTGCATCACGTCCACCATAAAATTTTCATAAGCTTTTCCAATACGAACCATAGACGCGGTAGAAATCATATTCAACACCATTTTTTGTACCGTACCGGACTTTAATCTGGTTGACCCGGTCAAAATCTCCGGCCCCGGCACCACTTCAATGGCAAGCTCCGCTACTTGCGACATGGGAGAACTGCTGTTGCAAGTAATAGAAACCGTATGGCAGCCCATCTCTTTTGCGTATGTAAGCCCGCCAATAACATAGGGAGTCCCCCCACTGGCCGCAATACCAACCACAACATCATTGGCTGTCAGATTATGAGCGGCTAAGTCTTTGCCGCCTGCCTGCCTATCGTCTTCCGCATCTTCCACAGGATTACGAAGGGCCGTATCACCACCCGCAATTAACCCGACGACCATCTCCGGCGAAACACCAAATGTTGGCGGACACTCCGAAGCATCCAATACTCCCAAACGCCCGCTGGTACCGGCACCCATATAAAACAGCCGCCCGCCCTTTAGAAAGGCTTCCGATATCCAATCCGCTGCCTGGGCGATATTTTTCAGTGCCGGTTTAACGGCTTGGGCCAGTTTTGCGTCTTCTTCATTCATAACCGTTACAATCTCCAAGGCCGAAAAGGTATCCAGTCCAACGGTCTTGGAGTTTCTTGTTTCTGTACTTAAATTTACAAGTTCCACTATACCTCACCACTTTAACTTTAATTTTAATAAGGGGCAATCCCATAAAGGACAGCCCCTAAAAATGAATGTTAATATAATAATTTTTCCGTTAAATACTCCACTAACTTTTCAATCTTCACACGTTCCTGCGCCATAGAGTCTCGATCCCGCACTGTAACGGCTCCGTCTTCCAAAGAGTCAAAGTCAAAGGTAATACAATATGGCGTACCTATTTCGTCCTGCCTCCGATAACGCCTACCAATGGCTCCGGAATCATCATATGCACACACAAAGTGGGCGCTTAGCTTTTGATACAACGCATCACAATGCTCTCCCAGTTTTTTGGAAAGAGGCAGTATCGCGGCTTTTACCGGGGCCAGTGTATGATGCAAACGCAGTACTGTACGCACATCTTCTTTGCCTTTTTCATCCGTAAGGGTTTCTTCTTCATAAGCCTGACACAAGAAAGCCAAGGCCAGCCTATCCACACCAACGGAAGGCTCAACACAATACGCCAGATATCTCTTATTTTCCGTAGGATCAAAATATGTCATATCCTCGCCGGAATGTTCCATATGCTGTTTAAGATCATAATCTGTCCGGTCCGCAATGCCCCACAACTCACCCCAGCCAAAGGGGTATTTGTACTCTATATCTGTGGTGGCGTTGCTGTAAAAGGACAACTCTTCGGCACTGTGATCTCTGATGCGTAGATCTTCATCCCGCATACCCAAGCCTTTGAGCCATTCAATACAAAAGGTGCGCCAATAAGAAAACCATTCCAAATCTGTACCCGGCTCACAAAAGAATTCCAGCTCCATCTGTTCAAACTCGCGGGTACGAAACACAAAATTACCCGGAGTAATCTCGTTACGAAAGGCTTTACCGATCTGACCTATACCAAAGGGAATCTTTTTGCGGCTGGTACGCTGTACATTTTTGAAGTTTACAAAAATCCCCTGGGCGGTTTCGGGCCGCAGATATACTGTGTTTTGCCGATCTTCCGTTACCCCGGCAAATGTTTTAAACATCATATTAAATTTGCGAATATCTGTAAAATTATGCTTGCCGCAGTTGGGACATGGAATATTATTTTCTTCAATGCAAGCCTTCATTTTTTCATCAGGCCAACCGTCGGGAACTTCGTCCACACCCTGTGACCGCAAAAAATCTTCAATCAATTTATCGGCTCTAAAACGCTCTTTACAGTCGCGGCAATCCATTAAAGGATCGTTAAAAGTGGCTACATGTCCACTGGCTTCCCATACAACCGGATTCATAAGAATGGCGCAGTCCACGCCCACATTGTACGGGCTTTCCTGAATAAATTTCTTCCACCAAGCCTTTTTAACGTTGTTTTTAAGTTCTACGCCCAAAG
>Ga0123355_10021809_pt1 | contig 10260 bp, 4 predicted proteins | sample TergutEmb28metaG_3_FD_89872 | JGI IMG/M metagenome (GOLD analysis project Ga0123355, IMG submission 89872) | Embiratermes neotenicus P1 segment gut microbial communities from Petit-Saut dam, French Guiana - Emb289 P1 | ecosystem: Host-associated > Arthropoda: Insects > Digestive system > Gut ... | reverse complement strand
GTCTCCCCAATGGTCTCTTTCCCTCAGGTTTCCCCACTAGAACACTGTGCACACCTCTCCCCTCCCCCATACGCGCCACATGCCCCGCCCATCTCATTCTTCTCGATTTTACCACCCGCACAATATTGGGTAAGGAGTAAAGGTCCCTAAGCTCCTCATTATGTAATTTTCTCCATTCCCCTGTTACCTCGTCCCTCTTAGACCCAAATACTCTCCTCCCTACTCTGTACTCACAGGAAACCTAGATGTAAAACTCTATGTACGTCAGCGTGCCATCCACTTCGTAAGAGGTAAGCCATTGTTAAGTAAATGAGTGATTCCATGAAGCATAATCATTACTGAGAAGCTAACAGTTGCTCAGCTAGATAGTAATGTCCACACCTGCTGTGGAACCCCGAAGGTTCCGTACGGTGTTCACAGGACGCTGCTATTCAGGACCACTGCATGTTGTTCACACCGTGACGTGTGCGACAAACCGTTATTACACTCCATCGTATTTGAATCTTAGTATGATTGGACGTTCAACTGATATTCTTCTGGGTTCTTTCACCATGTAGGATAATACGTTCCGGGTGATTGAATTAGGTTCAAATGGCAACTCAGACAACACGTTCCTCCAGAACATCCACACAAACATAATCGTGCGCGCTGGAACCAAGAAGAATATAACTTTCGCAACACCCACCGTGAAAACCTAAAAACCTGTATATGCCTGATAGTTCAACACACGAAATTGCAGAGTGGGTCACTGTAGTGTGCCTTTACTTGGTGACATATTGGAGATCGGAGCCCGGAAACCCTTTTGTGGGGAAAATGACCAACTCTTAAATTAGTGAACAGTGACAAAAGAGATTCTCTGAACGGTTCATAATATTCTTGAAGGTGGTAGCGCCCGGAGCCATCGTCATGAGTAGCACGCAATGTTTTGACTGTCCTCTGTGGGTCAGGTGAAGCAACACGTGGTCGTGCCGCTACGTGACTTGACTTGTCCATCACTTTCAAACTCCTATTTTGGGGAACTCAGCCATCCCTTGTAGATCATTGCTGACGCACCAACGTTACCTGTACATTTTAATGGATTTTTTGTAGTTCGCAGTACATGCTGTCGTGAATTTTAAATTGCTATTGAATCTACAGCTACCCTTATTGATCCACCTTTCTAGAATAATTATCGTACAGTTCATTTCATGTAAACAGTGTAATTAGGAACACTGCAAATGAAATTACTGGACACGTCATGCAGAAGAATGCACCCATATCCTATGCTTCCTGTATATAAAACCTGAAACCCGAGCAGGCTGGTGTTGCCGTGACGATGTGCATTGGTAGCCAGGATGTGCCCTTCTCGATTCTCTTCTAGAACACAGGATATCCCATTTCAGATATTCCGTAGTTTTACTCAGTCTGTCCGTACCTACCTACGTACCTACCTGCCTACATACATACATACATACATACATACACACACACATTACATATATATCTGCCTGTTTGCCTGTCTACCTGCCTATCTGCATTCTTTAATTGGCACTGGGACAGTTTTTTCTCCGAATACTTCAGTTTTTTTCCCGTCATTATTATTCCACAAGTGTTCTGTACGCATATATCACCGACGCTACATAACCTCAGCCGCTGACAGTGTCGTCAAATAAGACACAGAACCCCCAAACAAGAAGATCCAATGGACGTCTGAAACACAGGTGGAGGGTTCAACGTACCCAGTAGGAGGACGAAATTCTTCGAGGTTCAAAACTTGACGAAGACGACCTGGACGACGGCGATAATATACTGTCACTATTCCGCTCTTGTGATTGTGATTAGTAAGTTACCGTCACATAAGATCTGGCTTTCAGCTTAAATGATTGCAGGCTGTGTCTTCCTGTTAACCGGTTCTTCTTTGATGGACATAACCGTACGTGCGTAACAACTCAAATGACCTTCACCACGCTGAAATTTCGGAACAAATCATTTTACATCAGTACTTACTGTCCTCCTGCTTAACACGGTAAGTATTAGTAATGCAAACTCGCCAACTGCATTTCAAACTGAACTGAAGTAAAACTGACATCAAGGAGGCTACACGGAATTCTAAGAAACTGGCAATGTTTTTACAGTTCCAACAGTTTCTTAGAACCTCATGTTTATTGGACCGTGCATCATTGTGATAGTTGAAGAATAAAAGACCAACTTGATGTCACTTGCTATTTTATTTCACTTCTTATGTACTCAACATGTTTCGGATATTAATATATCCATCATCAGGAGCTTGCGACTGTGCTATTGAATTACCACATCGGTAATTTTGTTCTCGGTTCGTTGTGTGTCCGTATTGCAGGCTGAAGCCTGCAACACGGACACACAACACTACTCAAACCCAGCCGCACCAAAACCCACACAACGAGCCGAGAACAAAACGACCGATGTGGTAATTCAACAGCACAGTCGCAAGCTCCTGATGATGGATATATTAATATCCGAAACATGTTGAGTACATAAGAAGTGAAATAAAATAGCAATTGACATCAAGTTGTTCTTTTATTCTTCAACTAGTTTCTTAGAAGTCTTCTAGTGTCTTGGAATTTGTATAAATTTTTAAAAGTTTCTTTTATGTCATACCGACTGTGACCGATCTTTGAGATTTGAGGTTCTGTGGATTTGACCATGAATAATGCCATTGTGGTGTTAAGTAACGCGTCGTAGTCTCGGGAGAAATTTAGGGTTCAACGTGACCACATAATTGTTATACTTTTGTCGCTTTGGAAGAGGCTATGGACCTGTCGTCAGACAGAGGACAGTACCACGTATGAATGAACGGCAGACGTCAGGAACGTCCTGCTTTTATTGAATCCGAATGTGTATCGTTTGTTCACACAAGCCCACATCCTTGGTATTAGCTGAATACAGCCCACAGTCCCCCCCCCTCACCATAGTCATGAAAGAACCATATCAATAATACGTCATCATGAACGCAGTTTCGTAACTTGCGATTTTCTGACGAAAATTTGTATGTGCTTTTCAGTCCTCAGTGCGTGTTACGTCTTCCACTAGCTTGTGCGTGATTCAGTCATCCACTAACATTGAGTGAATAGCACAAGTTTTGAGGGCTACGTGACGCAGTTTTCTTCAGTCCTATTCGTAGTTGTAGGAGGTGAGTGGGGTTAGCCCTTCGTACCGCGGCCTAGAATGGGCCTGTTGTACGTGCGTGCTGCCATCTCGTGATAAATGAGAAGGTGGCGTTCATGTAATGATAATTGGAAAAGGTAAAGCGAAGTGCTCGGAATGAAACCTGCCTCAGTGCCACTTTGTGTACTACACTGGGATTGAACCTGAGCCTCAACGGCGAGAAGCATGTAAAGTGTTAATACGGCTGCGTATATCCTAGCAAGTATGTGACTCAGCATCTCCTTCCCCATCGCCCTCTATTGTCTGTTCCTGCTTCCGATGGACAATCACAGACCTCTGAGTATAGCTCAGTTTTAGGCGCGTTCGCAAAATTGCCAAAAACGACTGTTAAATTCGTCATTTCTGCCTGTCTCCCCGTCCGTCTGTCCATCCGTATCGAACAACTCTTCTCCCAATGAGCCAATTTTTATGAAACGTGATATTGGGTACATTTCGAAAATCTATCGAGAAAATTCAAGTTCCATTAAAATCTGACAAGAATAACAGCTGCTTTATATGAAGACCTGCTGTGTACACACGTGATAGGACCTCGGTGAATTCTTTTTAGAATGAGAAACGTTTTAGACAAAAGTTATGGAGAAAATCACAACACACTTTTTATATTTAATGATTTTTTCCTTAAATCGTGCTGTTTTTGAGATAATGTGGAAAAATGTGGTAGACCCAGGCAGGCCACAGATCACAGTATAATATGATGCGTGTGCTTTGCATGCTGGATAACTACGGCTACAGACACACACTCAGAATATGTAATTCTTATTGCTTTTCCACTGCAACAGTGGGTGCACGAAAGCGCCTACATGTTACGTCATACGTACAGTGCTTGGCTTGTAGTTCTTATGTGGGTTTTTATGAAGGTTTTGGCTGAGAAGGTATTCTGGATTTAATGATATAAGAAGTTTTCCAGATTCTCTTGAATGTCTTCATGATTTCCATAATTTTGATTATTGTCGTTCCCAAGTACTAGGCCATTACCACAGATAGTAATTCACTAAAAGTAATTAATCCTGTGATAATTCTTCTCTTTTCTTATTTTCTTGAAAATAAATGAAGATAATCCTTCAAGTTTGAAATCGTCTACTCTGGGAAATACATCCCAATAAACTGAGTTCTTCATAATGATTGTAATATGTGGCGATCGTCAGATCTCGATTAATTATGTTGAATGGAGGCCTGGAGCTCTTGAATTTGTTTTTTACCGTCGAATTCAAGCTGTTTATGCGTATATTTCTTGGAAGACCTAAATATTTTCAACACCGTTGCGGTATTCCGTAATTGTCATACCGACCTAACAGTTTCAGCTACTTCTACCTTCTGTATCAAGATCCATTCGGCTTCAGCACAACCCTCAGTATCGAACTAGGAACAGAAAATGCTATGTTCTGGCTTCATCAGTGGCCACGTGGTACTGTTCTCAGCAATTGTGTTTGCTGCTTTAATCGTATTAACGTTTACTTGTGATAAACTCGATTTTGTACGTTTTTTTTTTTAAATAATTCCACAGTCACTTTTTAATTTTTCCCTATATGGTGTCATCTGGTTATAGTGTCAGATTACTCGCCTGTGCAGATGTGCCTATGTGGTGCTGAAGGTAGTTCCAAGTTGTTCTTACGCTGAAATTTCGCACCATGACGGTGCGTGGGACCGGAAGAATCGCTCCACACATTCTGAACGTGGGCAGTACTTGGAACAGAATGTTCGGCTTCACGACCAGGATTCTTTACCCCCGAAGAAAAATCACGCATTGGGTAGTCAGTTAGATGGGCTCCTCTGGACACAGAGGGGACGGTACAAGGTGCTGCACCCACTGGGAATCGTCGAACGCCGGACGTCCGGTCCGTAACCTGATTGCTTATAAGGGAGCTATCCTTGCTGTTGTGCATGATACAGGTGCACCAAAGAATGCTGGCAGGTTCAGTGTATGGCTATGAATACGTGTGTGACCACAGATCTCTGGTTATGCCAGCTCGTTTCTGTCCAATATCGGGCGTAGGTGTTCGTGATGTTTAGCCTTGAAGTTATGTTATCACGCACTTGGGTTATGTACTTATTTGGTTACTTAGGCAGTAAATTAGTTTACTTGGCTTATATATCATAAACGTGAGTAACTTGTTTTCATGTTACTTTCTCTAAGAGATTAAACACATCACGAATGCACGAAACATTCCGAGTTTATGGAGATAACAAGTGAAGTACTGCAACTAGACACGTGATATTTTGTGTTAGGCGCGATTATAAACACGTGTCTAATTTTGTATGGAACTTGTCTGAACAAAAAGTGTTAAGTGTATCTCCGTAAGTACTGGGTGATTCGTAGCTCGTTGGTTTAAGTCCGTGATCTTATTCCTGCGGTAGTTTGCAGTTAGAAATGTCATTATGAACTTAGGTCTGATGGTCACCCTGCTGCACTCAAGTGCAACAGTATTAGCACATATAGCGTGTACACACATCCAAACGAACTGCGGTTCGGCTGTACCTCTTCAGGCGAACGTGGGGTGCCGTTTGTTGCAGTGGCGTTGAACGAAGCTACTGTTCATGCTCAGATGTACTGAACTGGAATTAAATATTAAAACTGCTGACGTCCATTACTAAACTGGAATAAAAGCTGGTGTATATAGTGGTAAGTATATTTTCCACGAATATCTATTACATCCTGCAGAACTCGGAAATGGCAAAATGTGATACACCGTTACATCTCTAGATCCTACAACGTCGGCATGCTTTTAATGGACGATATTCTTTATGCGTTTTGAAACAACGCTTCATTGACTTCCCTGGGATTTTCAGGGTCATTTATGTTGTTGTGCACGTTCTGAGAAATCCTTCTTTTAATCTTGATCTTCTAATAGTAAACGGTAAAGGTAAGGTTCACCCAAGAAAAGGCCATGAAGGTCTCGGCGCTGGAGGGGAGTGGTAGGTGGTCAACGCCACACGCCCCGGCCGCTTTACCACCTTGAAAGAGACCCTCTACCCATTGTACAGAAGACTGGGCGGAGCCCAGGGCGGTCTAGACGGGTACGGAAAGTCTCGCCTTCACCGGGATTCCATCCCCGGAACGTCCATCTCATAGCAAGTCGTTGTACCGACTAAGATATCCTGGCCCCTGTATGTTGTAATAAATCTGCAAATAGCAGTGTTTGCAATACTCGTATATAGTGTGTTGCTGTTGGCTGTGTGCCTGGATGGCTTATATCGCTGAATCCTACTAAATAGTGTATATAGTTACTTACTGCTGGAAGGCTTGTGCAGCTTTTTGAATGTTTCCTGGTGTCACTCCAAATGTGTAGTGCCAAAGGAGGTTTTGGTTGTTAGGTGACGTGATGTATGATGTCCGTTGCCTATACATGTCATATTTTATTGGCCCATCCAGTACATGATTCTGAGACTGGTTTCGATGTATTCCATTTTTAGCTGCAAGATGTATTTCAGGTTCACTTACAACAGTATCCATGGAGTTGGCAAGGTATATATTATATGTAATGCGTGTACAGGAAGTTAGGTGGGACAAGGGGGCACTGTAAGAGCAGAGGATTATATTTTGTTCTGGGAATACTTGCTATCATTCGGTGCAGAATCTTTTGTCTTCCAGTTCCCTATCCAAAAATATAAAGATTAAGATATATAGGACTATAATTTTGCCTGTTGTTTGTATGAGTGTAAAACGTGGTCGTTCACATTGAGGGAGGAACGTGGGCTGGGGATGTTTGAGAATAGGGTGCTGAGGAGCATATATGGGCCTAAGAGGGACGAGGTAACTGGGGAGTGGAGAAGACTACGTAACAAGGAGCTTAATGATCTGTACTCCTCATCCAATAATGTTCGTGTGAGCAAATCGAGACGAATGAGATGGGCGGAGCACATAGCACGTATGGGGGAGAGGAGAGGTGCATACAGGGTTTTGGTGGTGAAACCCGAAGGAAAATGCCCACTTGGAAGACCCAGGCGTATATGGGAAGATAATATAAGGATGGATCTTCAGGTAGTGGGATAGGGAGACGTGCACTTGGTTGATCTGGCTTAGGATAGAGACAGGTGGCGGACACTTGTAACGTGGTAATGAACCTTCAGGTTCCATAAAATGCGGGTAATTTCTTGACTAGCTGAGTACCGGGTAGCTTCTCAAGAAGGACTCTGCTCCATGGAATATTTGGTAGTTGGTTGGTCAGTACGGTGTGTATTTCTGTAAGACATTCATACAACCTTCTTTCATACTAACCTGAATTATGTGGTGACACAGTATAAGTAATTACAAATATTAATTTTATTGGTATACCATATCTGGCATGAGCCTGCACAGATAAACTTGTAGGGAATTCAAGTCTGAAAATCTGAGTGCCCAGTTGTGTCGGCCAACACGACCGATCTATAGAGCAGGCAAGCGATGATCGAGATACGTTTTCAACTGCACGGCATTCCGTCGTGTTGCGTGTACAAACGCAACCGGATTTCCGACGGTACGGCTTCCAGTATTCGCGGCATTTCGTTCTGCATAATACCAAAATGCGTAGCCCTTGAGTATCGCGTCTGTATTTGAGCGTTTTGACTAGGAGTGACCTCAGGAATGGAATTTTAAATGAAGACTAATAAGTCGTGAATCGCCCTGCAATTGCATTTATGTGTGTATGCGTATATTCTTTGTAAGCAATAACCGATTTTCTTTGTGATTATATCTTATCTTGTTTAGTAAATGTTGTAAGTGTGAAATACCGGATTTTTTGTTGTTGTTTATTTCATGACATCAGTATTTCGGACAGTAACGCGTTGATACCTAAACACATTTTAGGAATGTGAAGGCCTGAGGAAAATCTTGGAATGCCTTAGGATAACTTCATGACATATAAAGACAGCTGGACTGCTATAAGAACCTGCTGTAAGAACCTGAAATTTTAATGGTAACTGTGCAGTGCCCTCTTTCAGAAATTTATGACAGCATACTGTTGAGACACTTATCGTTGAGTCCGTGTGTTGAAATAAGAAATATTCGGCTGTCTTTTAAACCTGGCAGACGTTAATATTTTTCCAATACTTTTATTTAGAAACCTGGCCGTGCCCTTTGACAGAAATTGCAACCTGGGCCCACAAAAGAAATCGTGTATCTTCATGGCGTTGATTGCAGAAACCTAATAAATCTCAGGCCTTTAAAATAAAACCATTTTATACTCTGTTCACTGTATGCTGTGAATACGTTTTGAACAGTTTGTTATAATGAATTTATTTTAAAGTAAATGTCTGCACGGACTGTAGATTTGCACGTCATTCATGTTTTCAAAAATACTCGTGACCTAGTTCATTCAACGTTATGTACATCGTCTCTTTAATGCCATCTCTTGGCAACTTTTGAAACACGCGACTCCAACTTCAATCGATTTTGCCCATGGAGATTCATGAAAGTCCGCTAGATGGCAAGAGAGCATCAGATGTATGTGACCGTAGTGGACGTAAAGGCGGCTCCAGTGATTATGAACATCAGTTGAAGAGATTAATTTAAAAAAACATTTATGCCCACTGTGGTAACGATTGAGTTATCTATGGGGAAGCGTGCATGACGCGGACCTCTGGTACAGGGTACAACTGCTAAATATATTAAATAATGTACGTCAGTACAACTACATTATTACACAACGTAATTACATAGGCTACATGTTTCGATCATCGCTCAGTCATCTTCAGGCCTATTTTGTCAATTGAGTCATAAGATGCTATGCACACATTGGGATCCCATCGTATTTACATTCATGGAATACATAGAAATTAAATCATTTGTCTCACAGGCATGACGTGCAAATTGTGTTTACATCAGTTGGTTACATAAAATTGGATCACTTGTCTCGAAAAATATGTTATACAAATTGTGTAATAAAAAGTTAAAATGTGTAAAATTCTTAAAAAGGTATATTGGTGTTCATTAGCTGGGGAAACCTAGGCGTAGATGGGCGGATAATATTAGGATGGATATCCAGGAAGTGGGAGGTGTGTATATGGACTAGATTAGGCTGGCCCAGGATAGAGACAGGTGGCGGACGCTTGTGAGTGCGGTAATGAACCTTCGGGTTCCGTGAAATGCGGGGAATTTCTTGACTAGCTGCACACCAGTTAGCTTCACAAGAAGGACTCTGCACCATGGAGTAAGTAAGTAAGGTGTTCATTAGTTAACAAATATAAGCCCCGTTACCGTCTAGTTGTTTTTGGAGCTATGGAATTATATTTATTTACTGGTGACGTCGGAGTACGTCTTTGTTTCTGCTCCGTAGGAGTGGGCGTGTTATCATATGACCTCACGCGATGAAATTGTCTTGTAGAATTGTGGACTGTATTGTCTGATAAGGAACGCTGTTTGTTCCTATTGTTGTGTTGTAAGGGACGAGTAAGCTTCCTGTTAAGGTTTGTCTCCTGACGTGAGTGTTGAGTTTAGGTTTGTTATAGGTATTACATTTAGGGTCTTACTGGGGAAACCGGAGGGAAGGAGACTACTGGGAGACCTAGGCGTAGATGGGTGGATAAATATTAGGGTGGATCTCCAGGAGGTGGGATGTGGGTATATGGACTGGATTGGGCTGGCCCAGGATAGAGACAGGTGGCGGACGCTTATGAGTGCGGTAATGAACCTTCTGGTTCCGTGAAATGCGGGGAATTTCTTGACTAGCTGCAAACCAGTTAGCTTCTCAAGAAGGACTCTGCGCCGTGGAGTAAGTGTAGGTATTACATTCGCTGTGCAGGAATGTAATACCTATAACAGCATAACTATAGAACGATACACTATACAGTGGTTAATATTCAGTGCAAATGTATGGACACCTACGCTGCAGACTACATCTGGTTGTAAGGTCTCCATAAACAACGGAACCAAAACTCAACACTCACGTCAGGAGACAAACCTTAACAGGAAGCTTACTCGTCCCTTACAACACAACGATAGGAACAAACAGCGTTCCTTACCAGACAATACTGTCCGCAATTCTACAGGGTGGCCGAGAAGTCACCGTACACCCAGAAAATACGCACCTCAGACTCAATATAAGTTTACAATGCACAGCGCAGCACGCAGTACAGTGTAAAATGGTAGGTTGGCAACAGTGT
>Ga0123355_10021808_pt1 | contig 10260 bp, 8 predicted proteins | sample TergutEmb28metaG_3_FD_89872 | JGI IMG/M metagenome (GOLD analysis project Ga0123355, IMG submission 89872) | Embiratermes neotenicus P1 segment gut microbial communities from Petit-Saut dam, French Guiana - Emb289 P1 | ecosystem: Host-associated > Arthropoda: Insects > Digestive system > Gut ... | reverse complement strand
GTCGGACGAAAAATGGCGACCTTTCAATTGTTTTTTTTTTTTCAGTCCAGGGAACAGGTGGTAGTCCGACGGGGCCAGATCCGGAGAATAGGGTGGGTGATCAAGACACTGGAAGCCCAGGTAGGCCAATTTCTTCTGGGTTGCAAGTCCCCGGCGAGCCGGGGCATTGTCGTGCAAGAAGAAGACCCCCCTTGGTGACTTCCCCAAGGCGTTTTTCCTTCAAAATGTCCTTCAATTGCACCAGCAGAGATGAGTAATACTCCGCGTTGATAGTTTGGCCCTTTGGAAGATAATCAATGAAGAGGATGTCGTCTTGATCCCAAAAAATTGAGGCGAGAACTTTACCAGCGGATTTTTGCACTCTGATTTTTTTTGGGCCGGGGGGGTGAGCCGCTATGCCGCCACTCCATTGATTGTTGCTTTGTCTCCGGGTCAGTGATATAACCAAGTTTCGTCCATGGTCACCAATCGCGACAGGAAATCATTTGGATCGCGCCGAGAAAATTCCAAATGTTGCGCAGACGATTGGCACCATTGACGTTTTTGATCCGCGCTCAGGAATTTCGGGACCCACTTCGCGGAGAGCTTCCGCATGTCCAAATCTTAATGAATGATGGACGCAACACGCTCACGTGAGATGCCCATTGCTCAGCTATTGATTTAGCCGAAATCCGGTGGTCTTCCAAGATTAGTTCGTGAATTTGATCAATAATCTCGGGGGTGGTCACTGTTATGGGTCGTCCAGGACGAGGCACATCACAGGTAGAAAAATCACCACGTTTAAAATGGGCACCCAGTTTTTAACGGTGGGGTACGATGGTGCATGTTCCCCTAATGTTTCTATCAGAAAGGCGTGAATTTCCTTCGGCGCCTTGCCTTGCAGGGGAAAAAAAACTTGATGATAGTTCGCGTCTCCATGTTGAAATCGCGCGCGTCGCCTGACATGCTTCATGTCAGCCTCTGTAACAAGAAAAGTCTTGCAATTCGGCACATGAACAGACCCCTCTTTCCAACGACACTATCGATTCCGTCCTACGACATCGGGATAAGCACTCCTTCGTAGAAATGGGTACCAGGAATATTTCCGGGGTGTAAAGGCGACCGGTGCGTTGTGTTGACCTTACCACATTCATTTGCCGATTGTTTAGAAATCTGTGAGCCTCAAACTCCTGGGACCCTAGGGGCACGTAATAGGCCTGAACAGGGGTAGCTTTTTAGTTAGTAATTTGGTGGGGGGAGATAGAATAGTAATTAGTTTTCTAACTGATCTGTCGTCGTCTTTGTCATATCATGTCAGTACACAATTCTGGTACGGTTGGCGTCTTTGGCCATAACAGAGATGACAGAAGAATGTAACACAATTCTACTGCTACGCCGTCCAATATTTTCAAGGTTATTCATACCGAACACTCAGGCAACATGCCTCGGCCCTATTGTGAACCATCTTCAGGCCTTTTCTAAGAACGGTGATGCATAAGTTTACAACTGTATTAGGATGGAGATCTCCCCTTTGCATTAAAATACATTATAAATTACATAAATATTCAGGGGTTGTTTGAAAAAAGATGCCTAGAGGCATACACGTAACAGGCTGTGTAAAGAAAAAAAAGAGTAAATGGTTACGAAACGCGCGATACACACACATATGTACGCGTGTGGCAGTATGTATGTATGTATGTATGTGTGTGGGGGAGTATATATATATATAATATGCCAACATCTATAGAAGAAACACTGCACATCGATTCGCATATTTCCTGTGATATCTGTTGAATCCGGTAGCGTTCTAATTACGAAAGCACTTCTCCCCCTCCACACACACACACATACTGCCACACACACACACACACATGTATGTGTGTATGGGGGCAGTATATATATATATATATATATATATAATATGCCAACATCTATAGAAGAAACACTGCATATCGATTCGCATATTTCCTGTGATATCTGTTGAATCCGGTAGCGTACTAATTACGAAAGCACTGCCCCCCCCCCACACACATATGTATATATATATATATATATATATATATATATATACATATGCTTCATATACCTTCTCTTTTAACTTTTAATTTACACAGCTTGTTACATGTATACTCGTACATATGGGCATCTTGTTGTCAACCCCTGCCATATTTATATAAATTTATACGGTATTTTAATATAGAGGGGGCACCTCCATCCTAATGCAGTTTTAAACGTTCTGTACCACCTTTATAAGAAAAGACGGGATGATGGCTCAGAATAGGGATGAAACATGTTGCCTGTAAAATGAACACGAAATTAGTGTTGCGCATGACTGACTTTGAAAACATATGTTTGTGATATGACTATACAAACGGGTATGCTTCCGTTTAATTTTGTAAACTGTTATTTTTATCGTTATGTTTACATATTCTTATTGTCCTGTTTATGTATTCATACTGTTATGTATGTTCTGTTCTGTCTATTCTGTTTCACTGTGTTGTTCTGTGTATAGTTTGTGTGTGTAAATGTGTACTGTACTACTGCCACCGGATTACACAATTGTAGTTAACAAATATGTCAGATAATCAAAAGTATCTTTTATCTTTTGGTCACATGACCTGTGGAAGATATCTACGAATTAAAGCTGAAGTTAATATTAACTTCGGATTCCCACATAACTTTATTAGTTGGTGATACTACAGTTTTAACAAGATATCTACTAGTCAAGAGCGCGTTTGCCAAGGATTAGGTATGTAGCATGAATGGCGGCAGATGTGGCAGAATATACAGCTATTTCAGTCGCAGTTTCAACTGTAATCTCATGAAAATTTTGTGATGTTAAAATCCTGTCTTGTCACCTTACATTAATTAACAGACGTGAAAAATTGCATTGTGGGCCGGATAGCTCAGTCGGTATAGCGACTGAGCTGGACGGTACGGGATCGAATCCCGGCGGGGACGAGATTTTCCGCCCGTCCAGACCGGCCCTGGGGCCCACCCAGCCTCCTGCACAATGGGTACAGGGTCTTTCCCGGGTGTAGAGACGACCGGGGCGTGGGGCTGGCCCCCCACCCCTATCTAATGCCGATGTCCTAGAAAGAGTACAGCTATACTTCCACTCACCCTAAGGGGCTTCGTGGCCTATAAAAAGGGCGAAAACATACCTGTAAAATCATTACCGCGAATGAAATTGCAAAAGATACGCTTCAACTGTGTTTGCATGACCGGCCATTCAGTGGTAGCGGGCAAAGCTTGTTCAAGGCCGCTTTGCGAGTAGGCGCGGTTCACAGGGCGTGTATGAGAATTTAAAAAAACGCCCATGGCAACGCAACTATCAGGGTAGGGCCCATATTGACAGAAACATTTTCGATAGCAAGACCCTAGGAAATCATCTCATATAGTCACATCCATAATTCATAAAACACTCAGTATAACCTAGTCTGTAAGACCTGCTTAACACAAATGTTTTTTCTTATAGTGCTGTACGATAAATTCAGTGAAAAATGGCAGACCAACCCAATGGCTCAAGCAACCCACCAACATCAAGGTGAAGCTACATTATGTTCATTTGTATTTACAGCTGGTATGGAATTTAAGGGCATTATATTTTTGGTGCACGTTTTGTTCATCTTAAAGCACTATCAAACTGCACTAAACCAATTACTCAACACAATGATTGCAAATTATATTAAAATTTGTCACTTATTCCTAACTTAAACTATGAGATTAAACTCACTAGTATCCGAATTGTGTGGTTTCCATCCTGCTGTGTACACTTGTCAAATTTATGATCTAAGCTGTCTTTACACAACAGTTGCAAACTGCTGCAACTAGTCAACTATGCAACATGTTTCGGCCATCATCAGGCTTACACACACGTATGGCTAATCAAGGTAAAGTTTTGTGGCTCTGCCTATGGGACCCCAAGGTTCACATAAATCTTACATTAAAAGAGACTGTAATCATCATCTATTAAAATTGACTCGCTAAAACCTGTTAAAAAACTGTTAAAATGTGACTGTATTTGTCTTTGGCCGTGACTGCTTCACCCTGTTGTTGACTGTGGGTCCATTCGGTATCTATTCGTGTACAGTAGACGGGCAGTCTTCTATTAAGTTATTAATGGGTTTGGTTGCACTCGTGTTCCTATACTGTAATTTCTTATCCGGTTATTTATCCCCTTTTTACCTATATGCAAACTTTGCTGAACTGCACTGGCTTTATCTGGCATGTATGCTGTTTTGTGAGTTGAGGATCTACTCCGTAACTTGTGGCACCAAAAACTCACAGTTATCTCTGCAGTGGATTCTTGGATGTCTGGGTGCTGAAACTGTATGCTGCATGGGGCGCTGGTAGGTATCTTGTAACTTCCCTGCTGTGGGTGTTGTTACCATTAGCTGCCTATGGAATGGTTGCTGTTCTATGGTAGTACCATCTGGCTGGGCTATTTCATTGTTGCTTTATACTTTTGAAGCCTGGTTTCAAAAGTTCAGGCTTCAGATGGTACTACCATAGAACAGCAACTAACGGTAACAACACCCACAGCAGGGAGGTTACAAGATACCTACCAGCACCCCATGCAGCATACAACGTCAGCACCCAGACATCCAAGAATCCACTGCAGAGACAACTGCGAGTTTTTGGTGCCACAAGTTACGGAGTAGATCCTCAACTCACAAAACAGCATACACACCAGATAAAGCCAGTGCAGGTAAACAGTGCGGTTCAGCAAAGTTTGCGTATAGGTAAAAAAGGGATAAATAACCGGATAAGAAATTACAGTATAGGAACACGAGTGCAACCAAACCCGTTAATAACTTAATAGAAGACTGCCCATCTACTGTACACGAATAGATACTGAATGGACCCACAGTCAACAACAGGGTGAAGCAGTCACGGCCAAAGACAAATACAGATACATTTTAACAGGTTTTAGCGAGTCAATTTTAATAGATGATGATTACAGTCTCTTTTAATGTAAGATTTATGTGAACCTTGGGATCCGATAGGCAGAGCCACAAAACTTTACCTTGATTGGCCATACATGTGTGTAAGCCTGATGATGGCCAAAAGGCCAAAATATGTTGCATAGTTGACTAGTTGCAGAGTTTGCAACTGTTACTGTAAGTTGTGTAAAGACGGCTTAGATAATAAATTTCACTAGTATCCTCTACTACACCTTTGTATAGGTGTACATATAGGATGTGCTCAGGCATACCCTAATTACTCACAATTTGGTATTTTGTGTCTTGTTTTTAAGTTTTGGTTCACTCAGTTTGTTTGGTAAAGGAAAATAATGTCCTTTAAGATTGAGTATTCAACGAATGCTTACTTTTAAGGGAAATTAAAAATAAAATTCCCTAGGTGCACACCCTAAAGAAATGTGGTGCTCACACTTACAAACCCTTGCAGAATGTGACAGGACACAAAGTGATGTAATTGATAATTTATGTAATGTGTTAACATATTACACCCATTATTTAAAAAAAAAAAAACTATTTGTCAGTACAATCCAAAAGTTCAAAATCAATGACACCGAAGCTTGTCATTTGAACACTCTTTGGCCAGTTTCATTCAACTCTGCATCAAAATCTACCCTTGTAACACACCTGTTAATGTGTTCCTTTAGTGTGCTTATAAATTACAAATTACAGGCTCTGTACACACTACATAAACATTCCAAACTGGACAAGAAATGCCCTGGAAATGAGCGGTCTTCTCAGTTGCTATTTACTCTTTTCTATACAACAAATAAATTATAAATTTACGTTGCACACTGTGAAGTCTGTGAATGAAATCCTGGCAAGTATTGACAAATATCTGAAATAGTGGTCAAAATTTTGGCAGAACATCCCTGGCTGTGCTTTATTTTAAACAGATGAAGCTCATGCAATTGAGCAGCGCCTGTAAACCCGTTACTTTTGAGGTGGATGAAATGCCACTGTCAAAAATAGATTCATTTTACATTTAGTTATCTGCTGGATTTAATCTGCTGTTTCAAGCATCAGGAATCTTTAGCAGTAGTAAGCCAGTATATATTCTATGACTAATATAAAAAAAAAAAAGAAGTAAAAATTTTACTAGTTCCATGGCTAATCAAATTCCCTGCATGTTATGGAAGCCAATGGGTCATTACCATGTTCACAACAGCCTGCCACTTGTCCCACCCTACTTCTCTAAGATCCATTATAATATCATCTTCCCACCCATGCCTAGGTCTACAAAGTGGTCACTTTCTTACAGGTTTCCCAACCAAAACCCTGTACAAATTTCTTTTTTCCCTATACATGCCACATGCCCTGCTCATCTCATCCACCTTGATTTGATCACCCAAATAATATTTCATGAGGTATACTGATCATGAATCTCCGCATTACGCATTTTTTTCCCAGTATTCTGTAAACGTCTCTCCTCTTAGACTCAAATATCTAACTCAGCAACCTATTCTCAAACACTCTCATCCCTTGTGAGGGGCAAAGCTTCACACACATATATAAAACCAGGAAAATTATAATTTTGTACATTCTAATCTTCATATTCTTAGATAGCAAAGAAGAAGACAAAAGATTCTGAACAAACGGTAGCAGACACTCCCAAAGTTCCAACTGCTTCTAATTTCTTCATACCTGCAAGTGTGACTTGGTGTCATTCAATCCCAAGTATGTATTTGAAACTGTCACATGTAAAAGGATTTTCATCAGCTGTCTTTATCTTCCAATGTCTGCATCCCTCACTGTGTTCACAAGACATGAACACATACTTAGTTACTGACAGTACTGTCAACAAAACAGACTATATAATTCATTTCCAACCACCATCATTCCAAATATAAACAGGCATTTATATAGACAAAGCATTTTTGTGTACTCACAGTTAAAACATTCTTTCACAGAGATATTGACAATCAACGGGCAGATGTCTTGAGCTGGGATGAATATTTCATAGCTATTGCATTCCTGGCAGCAAAGAGAAGCAAGGACCCAAATACCAAAGTTGGAGCTTGTATCGTCAATCCAGATAATAGAATTGTTGGTACTGGATATAATGGCATGCCTAATGGCTGCCGCGATGAAGAATTTCCATGGAGCAGGACAGGAGAGTCAGAACTTGACAGTAAATATTTGTATGGTAAGAAAAGTGGGAAGTTTGCCTAATTGTCTCTGATGTACACATTATCACTTCTTCAGAATGAAGACAATTAACACAGACATTAAATTAAGGCATTTTGTAACAACACTCACATAAAGTTAGTTCAAAAACTAACTTTATGTGTGTTGTTTTCGTTCAATCTTGACTTTTGTATGGGGCAGAAGTTTGGGTGTAAGGTGGGGTGGAAAGGAACTGATGGGATCCAGAACTGATTTTGCTAGCAAGTACTGAAGATGCCTGAATTTGCAGCAAATTCAGCAGCAGAATTGAAGCTTGGTACAATTAGTGGGGGAGGCAAGATATTATGTTTGGTACTGAAATCTTGGCTAACAATTTTGCAGATGGAAAAGGACGAACTTGTTAAGATTCTGTCATGATTGGCACGCAGGTAATATGAAATCTGGAAGAGGAAAATGAGGGATGATCTAGAAAAGGTCACACTGGGGATGCATTTGGCTAAACCCAAGACAGGAATGGCAAGGCATATTCTATGCATAGTGACCAAGACAAGATGCAACAATATACAGACAGAGATTAATACAGAAAACATAAGCAAGGAGATATCATTAATATCAAATTGTGAAATAAAAGTAGCATGGGAGACAGGAATCTGGAGTCTGTTGTCCAGTTAAGAAGAGAAGTGGGATAGCATGGAGTAGAATGGGATTTGGAAAATAAGAGAAATGGAACAGGGAATGCCCCCTCCATACAGAGCAAACATCATGCCATTCACATTGTTTTGAAATGTCCAGGTATAAAGATGTGGCAAGATCAATTTCTCAGTAGTAAGTAGCTCAGTATTAATGCAGAGGTAGCATACACAAAAGCAATGAGGCCTAGTTAGACTACAGAATTGAAAAATTTAGGAAAATTCTTATATTATATAAGTTCAGGTGTACATGCTAAAACCAAGTGAGAAATTGAGTGCTAGGAGTAGTGGAGGAAACAGGAAAGTTACACGTACCTACTGTAAAAAACAGTAATTCGAGGAAGGTACTCCATAGTTAGGGTACTGTTAATATACTTGATATGTTAGGGCTGAACACTGTAATAACTGGGATTAGTGGACACAGTCCTTGTTCAACTTGTCTCAATGAATATTCCATTTTGTTCTGTTCTGTTCTATTCTGTTCCAATTCAGGTTGTCCTCCAGTAAGCATGCACCACAGATGTCAAAGTTCTGATGAATAATCTAGAACCTCATGGTACTGTCTTTTCACACCTGCCTTTGTTAATTTATGGTACCTGATTACCTTCGATGTGTACATAAAGTATATGAAATGTGGAGTGTCAGTAAGTCTGCACAGTGAATTAGGCTGTGTAATTCTATGACCTGGCGACACTTGAAATTTCAGTACTCGGAAATGCAATAATTTGTCATAAATGAAGAGAATATGAGAAACTGACTATAGTGGAAGTGCCATTTAGTATTCCACATTTTAAGATTTCCCCCTATTTTAACATTCTGTATCACTCATCCGAAGTCAGTAGCCCCCAGAATTTAGTCTTCAGGCTGGAGTAGTGTCCGGGCTGCAGCCTGCAGCCCGGACACTACTCCAGCCTAACTGCATCTGATCTCCAACATACAGCAAACCAAGAACGAAACGACCAATGTGGTAATCAACATTATAGTCGTCAGCTCCTGATGATAGGCATAGTAGTGCCCGAAACATGTTGAGCCTATAAGAAGTACAGTAAAATAATAAGTAGCATCTAGTTGGTTGTTATTCTTCAGTAATCACAATGATGCACGGTTCAGCATACATCAAATACACTACCTCAGTTACTCCACTGAACCTCAAGTGGGGATTTCCCTGAACATATAAAATTTCATGCAAATCAATTACAAGCAGAGCCAGAATTTTAATATCACTATCATCTCTTGTTCTTCATTACCCTGTACAAATATCTTTACATAAGTGCCCCTTCCTCTTTTTATCCCCATCTGTATCCTGTCTCCCACCTCACAACTTTCCCCTTCTGTCATCCTCAGTTCCTGATTGCACTTCACTGGCTTTCTCCCAGTGGCCTCTTCTATCCACCTTCCACAGACACTGAACACATATCCATGTCGCTAGCATTTAACCCCCATATGACCTTCACCTTCTGCTCTATTTCCATTTCATCAGTTCCAGTCTGTCCTCTGCCATCCACCCACCTAAAGACCTCAATCCCTGGCTGTTCTCTCTTTACCTATGACTGCAGTATTTTTCCTCACAAAGCTTATTACTGCACCTTGAAGATGAAGGTTCTTCTGAAACACTGGTGAATTTATACCAGATTACAAGGTGTCATATCCTACATGACAGGATCTTCATTCACTGCTGTGAGAACCAGAAAAGGAAACCAGTGTTTGCTTGGTCACTTTATGCCTAGACAGGTTTGATAAATAGTTATGGAGAACATATTAAAGATTAAAAAAAAAAAATTAAATTTCCATATTTCAGTTTGTCATGCTGAAATGAATGCCATCATGAACAAGAACTCAGCAGATGTTAAGAACTGCACCATATATGTTGGACTGTTTCCATGTAACGAATGTGCTAAGATTATAATTCAGTCTGGAATCCGAAAAGTTGTCTATGTATCGGACAAATATGAGCACACAGCAACAACAAAAGCTGCCAAACGAATGTTTGAAAAAGCAGGCATCGAATGCAGGTAAGAAATAATCCTCAAATTTATAACTTATTAATTTAGTAGTTTATAACATTTCCTTTAACACGAGACTCTGGGATCAAATGATGGTAAGCTCTTCTAACTCTCAAGGAACTTCTACGTATTACAGTTATGGTTTTTTGGATATGATGCTATGTGGTCCACTAGATGAGTACCAATGTTTTGGAAGAACCTTTTGCTTCCATCTTCACGGCAGAATGTGCAGGCAATAGGTTTCTATGAAATGTTGGTACCAGAGTGCAAAACCACATTGTGTCACACGTACCAGAAGAAAGCACTTTTAATATTCACTGCAATAAGAACCCAAACTCTGATATTCTATGTAAGGTAAAGGTAAAGTGATCCCGTTACAGGCTCGGTGTAGCCCAGAGGGTGGGTGGAGGTATACTCTTCCATGACCACGGCACTAGAAGGGAGTGAGTGGTCAGCAGCACGCCCCGGCCACACTTTACC